>OGSN01000188.1_pt1 | contig 21093 bp, 20 predicted proteins | sample 1573891 | NCBI WGS metagenome assembly OGSN01 (sample SAMN03295857, study PRJEB24534) | human gut metagenome | isolation source: fecal sample 7 from infant 8 | host: Homo sapiens | place: USA: Pittsburgh, PA | collected 2014-07 | reverse complement strand
CGACGTGGCCACCTGGCGCGATGCGGGCTTAACCGCCATTAACGTCAGCGTGGACAGTCTCGACGCCCGCCAGTTTCACGCCATTACCGGCCAGGATAAATTCCGCCAGGTGATGGACGGCATCGACGCGGCGTTCAGCGCCGGGTTCGAGAAGGTCAAAGTCAATACGGTGCTGATGCGCGACGTCAACCACCATCAGCTGGACACCTTCCTCGCCTGGATCAAATCCCGCCCCATTCAGCTGCGCTTTATTGAGCTGATGGAAACCGGCGAGGGCAGCGAGCTGTTCCGCCGTCATCACATCTCCGGCATGGTCCTGCGCGACGCGCTGCTGAAACGCGGCTGGATCCACCAGATCCGCCAGCGCAGCGACGGTCCGGCGCAGGTCTTCTGCCATCCTGATTACGAAGGCGAAATTGGGCTTATCATGCCTTACGAGAAAGACTTCTGCGCCAGCTGCAACCGCCTGCGCGTCTCTTCCGTAGGCAAGCTGCACCTGTGCCTGTTCGGGGACGGCGGCGTAGACCTGCGCGATCTGCTGGCAGACGATGCCCAGCAGGAGGCGCTTGAAGCGCGCATTTCTGAAGCGCTGACGCATAAAAAACAGACCCACTTCCTGCATCAGGGCAATACCGGCATTACTCAGAACCTGTCTTACATCGGCGGGTAATCAGGCTTAAGAAGGAATCAGAAGATGAGTCAGGTAAGCGCAGAATTTATCCCGACACGCATTGCTATCCTTACCGTTTCCGATCGCCGTGGCGAAGAGGATGATACCTCCGGCCACTGGCTGCGCGAGGCGGCCCATGACGCGGGGCATCACATCGTCGATAAAGCGATCGTGAAGGAGAACCGCTACGCCATTCGCGCGCAGGTCTCTCAGTGGATCGCCAGCGATGAGGTGCAGGTGGTGCTGATCACCGGCGGCACCGGCTTTACCGCGGGCGATCAGGCGCCTGAAGCGCTGCTCCCGCTGTTCGACCGCGAGGTGGAAGGCTTTGGCGAGGTGTTCCGCATGCTCTCCTTTGAAGAGATTGGCACCTCCACGCTGCAGTCGCGCGCCGTTGCCGGGGTGGCGAACAACACCCTGATTTTCGCCATGCCGGGCTCGACCAAAGCCTGCCGCACCGCGTGGGAAAACATCATCGCCCCGCAGTTGGATGCCCGTACCCGTCCGTGTAATTTCCATCCCCATTTAAAGAAATAAGCTATGTCACAACTGACCCACATTAACGCCGCTGGCGAAGCGCATATGGTGGATGTCTCCGCCAAAGCGGAAACGGTGCGCGAGGCGCGCGCCGAAGCGTACGTCACCATGCTGCCGGAAACGCTGGCGATGATCATCGACGGCAGCCATCACAAGGGTGATGTCTTTGCCACTGCCCGCATCGCCGGTATTCAGGCCGCCAAGCGCACCTGGGACTTAATTCCGCTGTGCCATCCGCTGATGCTGAGCAAGGTGGAAGTGAACCTGCAGGCGCAGCCGGAGCAGAGCCGCGTGCGCATTGAATCGCTGTGCCGCTTAACCGGCAAAACCGGCGTGGAGATGGAGGCGCTGACGGCAGCGTCCGTGGCCGCGCTGACCATCTACGACATGTGCAAAGCGGTGCAGAAAGACATGGTGATTGGCCCGGTTCGCCTGCTGGCAAAAAGCGGCGGCAAATCCGGAGATTTTAAGGTGGACAGCCATGATTAAGGTGCTCTTTTTTGCGCAGGTGCGCGAGCTGGTGAATACCGACAGCCTGACGCTGGATGCGTCTTTTGACAACGTTGCGGCCCTGCGTGCGCATCTGGCGGCACAGAGCGACCGCTGGGCGCTGGCGCTCGACGAAGGCAAGCTGCTGGCCGCCGTTAACCAGACGCTGGTGGAGCTTACCCATCCGCTGAAGGCCGGGGATGAAGTGGCCTTCTTCCCGCCGGTCACAGGGGGCTAATATGAGTGAAACCCGCATTCTGGTTGGCCCTGAGCGCTTTAACGTAGGGACGGAATACAGCTGGCTGGCGGAACGCGACGAAGACGGTGCGGTCGTGACCTTTACCGGCAAAGTGCGCAATCACAACCTCGGTGACAGCGTGAAGGCGCTGACGCTGGAGCACTATCCCGGCATGACCGAGAAATCGCTGGCGGAGATAGTGGATGAGGCGCGAGGCCGCTGGCCGCTCGGACGCGTCACGGTGATTCACCGCATCGGCGAGATGTGGCCCGGCGAGGAGATTGTCTTTGTCGGGGTGACCAGCGCGCACCGCGGCAGCGCGTTTGCGGCAGGGGAGTTCATTATGGATTACCTCAAAACCAAAGCGCCGTTCTGGAAGCGCGAAGCCACGCCGGAAGGGGACCGCTGGGTGGAATCTCGCGACAGCGATAAACAGGCCGCCAGCCGTTGGTAGTCGGTTTACGTGGATGTGTTACTCTTAACGAGTGTGTCTACTTAATCTTAATCAGGAGTGAATCATGGACCGATTTCCGCGTTCCGATTCAATAGTGCAGCAGACCCGTAGCGGCCTGCAGACGTATATGGCTCAGGTGTACGGCTGGATGACGGTTGGCCTGCTGCTTACCGCGTTTATCGCGTGGTATGCGGCGAATACGCCGGAGCTGATGATGTTTATCTTCTCCAGCAAAATCACCTTCTTTGGGCTGATTATTGCGCAGCTGGCGCTGGTGTTTGTGCTTTCGGGTCTGGTGCACAAGCTGAGTGCCGGCATGGCAACGACCCTGTTTATGCTCTATTCGGCGCTAACGGGGCTGACGCTTTCCAGTATTTTCATCGTTTACACCTACTCCTCCATCGCCAGCACCTTCGTGGTCACCGGCGGGATGTTTGGTGCGATGAGCCTGTACGGCACCACGAAGCGCGATCTGAGCGGCTTCGGCAGCATGCTGTTTATGGGGCTGATCGGGATTGTGCTGGCGTCGCTGGTGAACCTGTGGCTCAAGAGCGACGCGCTGATGTGGGCCGTGACCTATATCGGGGTGGTGCTCTTCGTCGGGTTGACGGCCTATGACACCCAGAAGCTGAAAAACATCGGCGAGCAGATCGACGTACGCGACAGTTCGAACCTGCGCAAGTACTCGATTCTGGGCGCGCTGACGCTCTATCTTGACTTCATCAACCTGTTCCTGATGCTGCTGCGGATTTTAGGCAACCGTCGCTAAGGTTGTTTTGCCGGGTGGCGGCTTCGCCTTGCCCGTCCTGCGAAGCGCGAACCGTAGGTCGGGTAAGGCGAAGCCGCCACCCGACTTATTCACTTCGCTAGCATCCTCTCATTCTTCGCCCGCAGCTTCTTCGCCCGACTTTCCAGCACCAGATAGCAGACCGTTGCCAGCGCCAGCGGCAGGAAGTAATACAGCATGCGGTACGCCAGCAGGGCGGCGATAATCGTTCCCTGAGAAACATGCTCCCCGGCCAGCAGGGCAATAAACACCGCCTCCAGCACGCCGATCCCCGCCGGAATGTGCACAATCACCCCGGCAATGCTGCTCACCAGCAGCACGCCCAGCACGAAGAAGTAATTGACGTCCTCGCCAATCAGCAGCCAGATAATCGCCCCCATGGCCATCCAGTTGGCGCTGGAGACCGCCATCTGCAGCACCGCAAACTTCCACGAGGGCAGGACCAGCTTTTGCCCTTTGATGGTCATATGGCGGCGCTTTGCAAACGCGCAGGCCCAGAGATAAACGGCGATAATCAGCAGCAGCACGATGCCCAGAATGCGCAGCGTGGCCTCGTCGATATACCAGTGCGCGGGCAGCTGCACCACGCCGATGGTGAAGATCACCCCGCCGAGCAGAATATAGCCCAGCCAGTTGGTGGTAATGCTCAGGGAAAAAATGCGCGTGATGGTCCCGCCCGGCAGGCCGAGCCGCGAGTAGAGGCGATAGCGCATGCCAATGCCCCCGACCCAGGTGCTCAACGTCAGGTTAAAGGCGTAGCAGATAAACGACACCAGCATCACCTGACGTTTGGCCAGCTTGTGGCCGCAGTAGGCGCGACCCAGCAGGTCATAGCAGCCGTACATCAGGTAGCTTACGATAACCAGCCCCGTCGCGCCCAGCAGCACCATCCGGTTATAGTTGCGGATGACCTTCCACACCTCTTCCCAGTCCACTTTCTGCGCGTAGACCACCAGCAGCACCGCGACGGCAATAAAAAACACCCAGGTGAGGATCTTTTTTGCCAGTCGCCAGCGTGGATGCGATTTTGACATCAGGGTTTGCCTCCGTCTTCCGCTTCTACGCGGTCCTGGGTTTCCATTTCGGGTTGTACCGGCGGGTCCACCTGCGCCAGCTTCGGCGTATGCGCCGGCAGCCAGCCGACCATCGCCGGGAAATGCCGCAGGAAGTGGAACACCACCACGCTGATGCCCAGGTTCCACCAGGTGCGTTTGGGAACCATAGACTCATCCACGCGCACGCAGTCGTTAACGATCAACGCCTGCAGGTTATCCCGCAGGGTCTGGTTAAACTGGCGGTCGTGAATGATCAGGTTGGCTTCAAGGTTAAGCGACAGGCTCAGCGGATCGAGGTTGCTGGAGCCTACGGTGGCCCAGTGATCGTCCATCAGCGCGACTTTGCCGTGCAGCGGTCGACGACGATATTCGTAGATCTGGACGCCGCCCTTCACCAGGTAGTTGTACAGCAGCCGCGCCCCGACTTTGACGATCGGCATATCCGGCTCGCCCTGGACAATCAGCTTCACGCGCACGCCGCGTCTTGCAGCATTGCGCATGGCATGCAGCAGGCGATAGCCCGGGAAAAAGTAGGCGTTGGCGATGATCACTTCGCGCTTAGCGTTGGCCAGCATTTTAAGATAGTGGCGTTCAATGTCGTCCCGGTGCTCGCCGTTGTCGCGCCAGACGAAAAGCGCCTGCGCTTCGCCGGGCTTCCGGTTCTCTTCCGGGCGATGGCGGCGTCGCCACCAGCGGCGTACGGCCTCTTTCCCCGGCAGGTTCTCCAGCTCAAACAGCAAGATGTCCTGCACCACCGGGCCTTCGATGCGAATGGCGTAATCCTGCTTCGCTTCCGGACCGTAGTCGGACATATGTTCCGCCGAGTAGTTAATGCCGCCGACAAACGCTACCGTCTCATCCACTACCACAATTTTGCGGTGCATTCGGCGGAAAAGGTTGGTCCGCATGCCGAACAGGCGAGGGCCGGGATCGTAGTAGCGGAATACCACGCCTGCGGCGGTCAGTTCATTGACGAACGCATCGCTGAGGTCCGGCGAGCCGTAGCCATCCAGCAGTACTTCAATTTTGACGCCGCGCTGTGCGGCGCGCAGGAGCACGCTGTGCAGCTGCTTGCCGACGTTGTCTTCGAACCAGATAAAGGTTTCGAGGATCACTTTCTGCTGGGCGTTATCAATTGCCTTAAACACGGCCGGGTAATACTCGTCCCCGTTGACCAGCAGCGTAATCCGGTTGCCTTCCTGCCAGGAACATTTCATAAGTGGATCTCCGCGCTGAGCGGGGCATGGTCGGAAAGATGCCGCCAGTTGAGAAGCGCCAGGGCGGTCGGGCTGCTGGCGTGGGCATTTTTCACGTAGATGCGGTCAAGCCGCAGCAGCGGGAAACGGACCGGGAACGTGCGCGCAGGCCTGCCGTTCGCCCGGGTGAAGATCTCCTCCAGCCCGGCATCCACCTTCAACGGATGGTTTGCCCGCTGGCGCCAGTCGTTGAAATCGCCTGCCACGACAACAGGTTCACCGTCAGGCAGCGCGTTGGCCCATTCGGCCAGCATTTTCAGCTGCGCCTGACGATGGGCTTCGCGCAGGCCCAGATGAACGCAGCCGACGTGGATGGGCAGCTCAAGGTCGGGCGGGGTAATGCGGCAGTAGAGCAGGCCGCGTTTTTCGCTCTCCCCGACGGAAACGTCGCGGTTTTCATAATGTTCAATGGGATAACGCGACAGCACCGCGTTGCCGTGATGACCTTCAGGATAGACCGCGTTGCGGCCGTAGGCGTAATCGCTCCACATGGTGTCGGCCAGAAATTCATAGTGCGGCGTGTCGGGCCAGTTCTCAAAGTGAAGCGGATGTACTTCGTGTGCGCCCATCACCTCCTGCAGGCAGACAATATCCGCGCTGACGGTGCGCACCGCGTCGCGCAGCTCCGGTAAAATGAAGCGGCGGTTAAATGCTGTGAAGCCCTTATGAATGTTTATCGTCAGCACCTTAAGCGAGAAATGCTGCGTTTTTTTGCTCATAAACACCTTCCTGGGTGACTATCCCGATGAAAATAAAGTGTAGTCGTCGTCACAAAAAGATGCGGCGTTACGGAATTTTCCGTAAAGTGCGGTAGTCTGATTAAGCAGAGAAAAATCCTTCAGGAGAGAAGCCATGAAGTGGCAACAACGTGTTCGTGTCGCAACTGGCCTGAGTTGCTGGCAGATAATGTTGCATTTACTGGTCGTGGCCGTACTGGTGATGGGCTGGATGAGCGGCACGCTGGTACGTGTTGGCCTGGGGCTATGCGTCCTTTACGGCGTCACCGTGCTGTCGATGCTGTTTTTACAGCGCCACCATGACGCGCGCTGGCGCGAGGTGGGTGACGTGCTCGAAGAGCTCACCACCACCTGGTACTTTGGTGCGGCGATGATTGTTCTGTGGCTGCTGTCACGTGTGCTGCAAAACAACCTGCTGCTGGCCCTGGCGGGTCTGGCCATCCTCGCAGGGCCTGCGGTGGTCTCGTTGCTGACCAAAGAGAAAAAGCTACGCGATGTTGCGTCTAAACATCGCATAGGCCACTGAGCCTGTCGTGGCCGCGATGACCAGTAGCGGCCACAAACTTCCCCAGACAATATCCAGACTCGCATCCTTCAGATAGATTTGCTTGGTGATATCCGTAAAGTGCCGTATCGGGTTTATCCACGTCAGATCCTGGAGCCACACCGGCATATTCTCAACCGGCGAGACGTACCCGGAGAGCAGGATCGCGGGCATCATAAAGACGAATACCCCGATAAACGCCTGCTGCTGCGTCGAGCAGAGTGCGGAAATCAGCAGCCCAAACCCCACCAGCGACAGCCCGTAAATCACCATCGTGAAGTAAAACAGCGCCAGCGATCCGGCGAACGGGATCTGGTAGGCCCAAATTCCCACCCCCAGCACGATGGTGGCCTGGAAGGTGGCGACAATTAGCGCCGGCACCGCTTTGCCGACGAAAATTTGCCAGGTGGCGAGCGGGGAGACCAGCAGCTGATCCAGCGTGCCCTGTTCGCGCTCGCGGGCGACGGAGAGAGAGGTCACAATCATCACCCCGATGGTGGTGATCATGGCGATCAGCGACGGCACCACAAACCACTTGTAGTCCAGATTCGGGTTATACCAGTTGCGCACCACCAGTTCGCTGTTGTTGGGCTTCGGTTTGCCGTCCATCAGCTCCTGCTGGTAATCCTTCACCACCTGCTGGAGGTAGTTGGCTGCGATCTGGGCGCTGTTGGAGTTACGCCCGTCGAGGATCAGCTGCATCGGCGCGGTCTGGAAGGTATCCAGATTGCGGGAGAAATCCGCCGGGAAGCGCACCAGCAGCAGCGCTTTTTGCGTGTCGATGGTAGGCTGGATCTCCTGCGGACTTTTCAGCAGCAGGATGTGGGTAAAGGCCTTCGCACGCGCAAAGCGCTGCGTCAGCTCGACGGAATGTTTGCCGTTGTCTTCGTTGTAAATGGCAATGGTGGCGTTGGTCACCTCAAGGGTGGCGGCAAACGGGAACAGTAAAACCTGGATCAGCACCGGCAACACCAGAATGGCGCGGGTTTGCGGCTCGCGCAGCAGGGATTGCAGCTCTTTGCGTATTAACGTCCATAAACGGTGAAACATGCGCGCTCCTTAATCTAACCGCCGTTTGGTTTTCATCCACGTCAACCCGATAAACATCACCGCCGACGCCATTAAAAACAGCGTGTTGATAATCAGCACTACCGGAATATTCCCCGCCAGGAACAGGCTTTGCAGGGTGCTCACGAAGTAGCGCGCCGGGATAATGTAGGTCACGGCGCGGATGACGGCAGGCATGCTGTCTATCTGGAAGATAAACCCGGACAGCATAATCGACGGCAGGAAAGCGGCGTTCAGCGCCACCTGCGCGGCGTTAAACTGGTTGCGGGTGATGGTGGAGATGAGCAGTCCCATCCCCAGCGTGCTGAGTAAGAACAGGCTGGTGATAAAGAACAGCACCACCAGCGAGCCGCGATACGGCACGCCGAGGATAAAGACGGACACCAGCATGCAGAGCAGCATCGCCAGCATGCCGAGGAAGTAGTAGGGAATAAGCTTGCACAGCAGCAGCTCGACGCGCGTCACTTCGGTGGAAAGCAGCGCCTCCATGGTGCCGCGCTCCCACTCGCGGGCGATCACCAGCGAGGTCAGAATCGCGCCGATCACCGTCATAATAATCGTCACCGCGCCCGGAATAATAAAGTGCTGGCTGATGGCGGCGGGGTTAAACCAGTAGCGCGTCTGCACGTCGATGAGCGGCTTAAATTCTTCACCCCGGTCTTCGGCGCGCTGCATCTGCCAGAGTTGCCAGATCCCCTCCGCGTAGCCCTGCACGAAGTTCGCGGTGTTTGGCTCGCTGCCATCGGTGATGACCTGGATCGGCGCATCGGTATTCGCCCGCGCCATATTGGCGGCAAAATCCACCGGAATGACGATCAGACCGCGAATCTTCCCGGCCTGCATCTTCTGGATCAGCTCCTGGCGGTTGTCGCTGATGGTGGCATCAATGTAGGGCGAACCGGTCATGGCGTGGGTAAAGTCCAGCGCCTCTTCACTCTGCTGTTCGAGTAAAATCCCGACCCGCAGCTTGCTGGAGTCCAGGTTAATGCCGTAGCCAAAGATAAACAGCAGCAGCAGGGGGATCACCACCGCAATCAGCCAGCTGCTGGGATCGCGCACGATCTGCCGCGTCTCTTTAACGCACAGCGCGCGCACCCGGCGCCAGGAAAGGGCGTTACTGCGCATGGGCATTCTCCTTATCCCAGTCGTGGATGAGGGTGATAAACGCCTGCTCCATGGTCGGGTCCCGGACCTCATCGTCGGCGGCCTGGTTTTTCAGGTCGTCCGGCGTGCCGTGGGCAATCAGCTTGCCGCGATACACCAGCCCGATGCGGTCGCAGTACTCCGCCTCGTCCATGAAGTGGGTGGTCACCATCACGGTCACCCCTTTTTCCACCATGCTGTTGATATGCAGCCAGAACTCGCGGCGGGTAATGGGATCAACGCCGGAGGTCGGCTCGTCCAGAAACAGAATATCCGGCTCGTGCATCAGCGAGCAGGCCAGCGCCAGCCGCTGCTTAAAGCCGAGCGGCAGTTCGTCGGTGGCGTGGGAAGCAATCGTCGTTAACCCGAAGGCGTCGCTCATGCGGCGGATCTTCTCGTTCTGCGCACGCCCGCGCAGGCCGTACACGCCGGAGAAAAAGCGCAGATTCTGCTCGACCGTCAGGTTGCCATACAGGGAGAATTTCTGCGCCATATAGCCCAGGTGCTGGCGCGCCTTGCCGGAGCTGACTTTGAGATCCATATCCAGCACCAGCGCTTTGCCGGACGTCGGCACCAGCAGGCCGCACATCATCTTAAAGGTGGTTGATTTGCCCGCGCCGTTTGGTCCGAGCAGGCCAAAAATCTCGCCGCGCTTCACCGCGAAATTGACGTTGTCGGTGGCGGCGAAATCCCCGAATTTTTTAGTGAGGGATTTGGCTTCGATCACCGTTTCGCCCGGCGTGCCTTCCACCGTGTGCAGGATCGCCCCAAGCGGCGACTCGGAGGTCCCCGCGCCGCCCAGCAGGTCGATGAACGCATCTTCAAAACGCGGCGCCGTCTCTTCCATCTCAATCGTCGGCATTCCAGGCGCCCGGCGAATATCGTCGACGGTGGCCTCTTTTTTGAGGATGACCCGCACCGAGCGGCCCTGAATCATCCCGTCGCTGACCTGCGGCAGCCTGAGCACCCGCTGCAGCAGCGAGCGGTTGGACGCCTGCGGGCTGTGCAGCAGGTAGCTGCGCCCGGCCATGCTCTGCGTCAGCGTCGTCGGCTCGCCCTGATAGAGCAGTTCGCCTTCGTTCATCAGCAGCACGTCCCGGCACTGCTCCGCTTCGTCGAGGTAGGAGGTGCTCCAGAGGATTAGCATCCCGTCGCCCGCCAGCTCGTGCACCATCTGCCACAGCTCGCGGCGGGAAATCGGGTCTACGCCGACGCCGGGCTCGTCCAGCAGCAGCACTTTTGGCTCGCCCACCAGCGTGCAGGCCAGCCCCAGCTTCTGCTTCATCCCGCCGGAGAGCTTGCCCGCCAGCCGGTCGGTGAACGGGCCGAGCGAGGTAAATTCCAGCAGGCGGGCGAAGGTTTTCTCCCGGGTTTCACCGGTGACGCTGCGCAGGTCGGCGTACAGGTTCAGGTTTTCCATCACCGTCAGGTCTTCATACAGGCCAAACTTCTGCGGCATATAGCCGAGCATGGCGTGGAGCGGGCCGTCGTCCTTAATCGGATCCAGGCCCAGCACGCGGGCCGATCCTTCATCCGGCTTCAGCAACCCTGCCAGCATCCGCATCAGCGTGGTCTTTCCCGCGCCGTCCGGGCCTACCAGGCCGGTCACATAGCCTTTCCGGATGGTGCAGTTCAGCGGCGCGACCGCCGGTTTGTCCATCCCTGCAAAGCGTTTGACCAGATTGTTGAGCTGAATAACCGCATCATTCATGTCGTTCCCCGCTGTTCACTTTTACGGTGACGGGCATGCCCTGGCGCAGGGCGTCGTCCGCATCAGTCACGATAATGCGCAGGCGATACACCAGGTCGGTACGCAGGTCCGGCGTTTCAACCGTTTTCGGCGTGAATTCGGCGGTAGGGGAGACAAAGCCCACCTTGCCGTGATACGGCTTGTCCGGGCGACCGTCGGTATAAAGCAGCAGCTCGCGGCCCGGCTGCATCTGGCCGAGATTAGGCTCATCAATGTAGGCGCGCACCCACACCGGACGGGTGAGCGATAGGGTTAACACGGTGCTGCCCGCGCTGAGCATGCTGCCCGGCTCGACGGCGCGGGTCATCAGCGTGCCGTCAGACGGTGCGATGAGCGGGGTGTCGTGCAGATCCAGCTCTGCCTGCGCCAGCTGGGCCTGCGCCTGTTCAAGGCTGGCTTTCGCCTGGGCGATATCCTGCGGGCGGTTACCGGTGTGGTACTGGCTTAATTTATCCTGCGCGGACTTCAGGGTTGCCTGCGCCTGGTCGCGGGAGGAGCGCGCATTTTCCAGGTCATTTGCGGAAATGGTGCGGCTTTTCCACAGCCCCTGCTGGCGGGCGTAGAAGTTCTGCGCGTAGTCATAGGCCGCCTGTGCCTGTTTGACGGCGGCAGCGGCCTGGGCGATCTCTTCGTCGCGATAGCCGGCCAGCATCAGGTCATACTGTGCCTGCGCAACGGAGACGCCCGCTTTGGCCCGCAGCAGCGCGTTCTCATAGGGCGCTTTGTCCAGCATCCCCAGCGTCTGCCCGGTTTTAATGGCATCGCCTTCGTCAACGCTCAGCGAGGCGAGACGTCCGCCGACGCGGAAGCTCATGTTCACCGTGCGAATATCCACGTTACCGTACAGCGTCAGGCCTTTATCCTGATGGCTCTGGTACCACAGCCATCCACCGACGCCCGCAGCAAGCAAAACAACAACCACCAGAATGATGGCGACAGGTTTTTTCATGACTTCAGGCTCCTTTGCGTTAAGCCTTGCAGGATCAGGTCGAGATGACAGGCGATCACCTCACCGATCTGCGCGGCTTTATCCTCATCAAATTGTGTCCAGCCGGTGCGTAACAGGATGGTTTCCCGGCCCAGACGGAAGGCCAGGATTTCACCCAGCAGGGCGTGGGTATGCAAAATTGTCGCGGTATCGCCGGCATCCCGCCCGGTATAGGCGGCGATCAGCCGGGTCAGGTGGGTATGCATCGGGGCAATCACCCGATCGTGTACCCGCTGGTAGGCGGCAGTGGGGGAGAGCTGCTCGCGGGAGATAAACTTGCTCAGGTTGAGCGTATCGTCGTGCGTCAGCACGCGGATCATGTTGTGGCAGGCACTCAGGATCAGCTGGCGGATGGCCTCGCGATCGGGCGACGGCTGGCCGAGCAGCGCGGTGGCCTCCTCGACGTGCGGGTGAAACTGCGTGCCGATAAAATCGGCAATCCACTCGGCGCAGGCGAGATATAAATCCTCTTTTGAGCCAAAATAGTAGGTAATCGCCGCAATGTTCTGCCCCGCCAGCGCCGCGATATCCCGGGTGGTCGCGTGCAGCCCGTACTCGCCAAGCTGCGCCAGCGCGGCGGCAATAAGCTGGTTTTTGGCCTGTTCACCTTTGGTTGTTGTGGGTGTTGTATTCATGGCGGCATTAAAAATTAATCAATCGATTGATTAAGATTATGCTTGATTTGCATCCCCGTCGAGGGAACGCGGAGGGATATTTTATGCGCCACGTCACAAAAGCTGCTACACTCCGCCCCTTCGCGACATTGTGGTTTTTGTCCTCTCAATTGTTATATCTCCCTGAAAACTACACCTGTGATGGTCGGGGCGGTTCGGAGTTTTTATGTCTTTTGATTCCCTTGGCCTGAACCCGGAAATTCTGCGCGCGATCGCAGAGCAGGGCTACGTTGAGCCAACCCCAATCCAGCAACAGGCTATTCCTGCCGTTCTTCAGGGCCGTGACCTGATGGCCAGCGCCCAGACCGGCACCGGTAAAACCGCGGGCTTTACGCTGCCGCTGTTAGAACTGCTGGTAAAAAATCAGCCGCACGCAAAAGGCCGTCGTCCGGTTCGTGCGCTGATCCTCACCCCAACCCGCGAGCTGGCCGCGCAGATTGGTGAGAACGTGCGTGACTACAGCCGCTATCTCAACATTCGCTCGCTGGTGGTGTTCGGCGGGGTCAGCATCAACCCGCAGATGATGAAGCTGCGCGGCGGCGTGGACGTACTGGTGGCAACGCCGGGCCGTCTGCTGGATCTGGAACACCAGAACGCGGTGAAGCTGGATAACATCGAAATTCTGGTGCTGGACGAAGCCGACCGCATGCTCGACATGGGCTTTATTCACGACATTCGCCGCGTGCTGGCCAAGCTGCCGCCGCGTCGTCAGAACCTGCTCTTCTCCGCGACCTTCTCCGACGAGATCAAGGCGCTGGCGGAAAAACTGCTGCATAACCCGCTGGAAGTAGAAGTGGCGCGCCGCAACACCGCCTCTGAGCAGGTGACGCAGCACGTTCACTTTGTGGATAAAAAGCGCAAGCGCGAACTGCTCTCCCAGATGATCGGTCAGGGTAACTGGCAGCAGGTGCTGGTGTTTACCCGCACCAAGCACGGCGCGAACCACCTGGCGGAACAGCTGAACAAAGACGGCATCCGTAGCGCGGCGATCCACGGCAACAAGAGCCAGGGGGCGCGTACCCGTGCGCTGGCGGACTTCAAGTCTGGCGACATCCGCGTGCTGGTGGCGACCGACATCGCCGCCCGTGGCCTCGACATTGAAGAGCTGCCGCACGTGGTGAACTACGAGCTGCCAAACGTGCCGGAAGACTACGTGCACCGTATCGGCCGTACCGGTCGTGCGGCGGCCACCGGTGAAGCGCTCTCTCTGGTGTGCGTGGACGAGCACAAGCTGCTGCGTGACATCGAACGCCTGCTGAAGAAAGAGATCCCGCGCATCGAAACCCCGGGTTATGAAGTGGATCCGTCGATCAAAGCCGAGCCGATTCAGAACGGTCGTCAGGGCGGTCGCGGTCAGGGCGGCGGTGCTCGCGGCCAGCAGCCGCGCCGTGCTGAAGGTGGCGCGCCGAAGTCAGCGGGCAAACCGCCGCGTCGTAGCAACGACAGCAAACCGGCCGGTGACTATCCGTGGCGCAGCGGCGAAGGCAAGCCGGCAGGGGAAGGGCAGCGCCGACGCCGCCCGCGCAAGCCTGCTAACCCGCAGTAATCTGGAAGCCCGGTCGTAAAGCCGGGCTTTTCTTTTTGCGGCAGCGAAGAGAAAGTGCCACAATAGTGGCTGTTTATACAGTATTTCAGGTTTTCCAATGGCTTTAACCGCGGCGCTGAAAGCGCAAATAGGCGCCTGGTATAAGGCGCTACAGCAGCAGATCCCCGATTTTATCCCCCGAGCGCCGCAGCGGCAGATGATTGCCGACGTGGCAAAAACGCTCGCCGGGGACGACGGGCGACATCTGGCGATTGAAGCCCCGACCGGCGTCGGGAAAACCCTGTCGTATCTCATTCCCGGCATCGCCATCGCGCGGGAGGAGGACAAAACGCTGGTGGTCAGCACCGCCAACGTGGCCTTGCAGGACCAGATCTTCAGCAAAGATTTGCCCCTGCTGCGCAAAATCATCCCCGACCTGCGGTTTACGGCCGCCTTTGGCCGCGGGCGCTACGTCTGCCCGCGTAACCTGGCAGGGCTTGCCAGCAGCGAGGCGTCGCAACAGGATCTGCTGGCGTTCCTCGACGACGATCTCACGCCCAGCAGCAAAGCCGAGCAGGAGCTCTGCGCAACGCTGAAAGGCGATCTTGATGGCTATAAATGGGACGGCCTGCGCGATCACACCGATAAAGCCATCAGCGACGATCTGTGGCGCAGGCTCAGCACCGACAAGGCCAGCTGTCTGAACCGCAACTGTCACTACTACCGCGAATGCCCGTTCTTCGTCGCGCGGCGCGAAATTCAGGAAGCCGAAGTGGTGGTGGCTAACCACGCGCTGGTGATGGCGGCGCTGGAGAGCGAAGCGGTGCTGCCGGAGCCGAAAAACCTGCTGCTGGTGCTCGACGAAGGCCACCATCTGCCCGACGTGGCGCGCGACGCGCTGGAGATGAGCGCAGAAATTACCGCGCCCTGGTTCCGCCTGCAGCTGGATCTCTTCTGCAAGCTTGTCGCCACCTGCATGGAGCAGTTTCGCCCGAAAACCACGCCGCCGCTGGCGGTGCCGGAGCGTCTGAGCGACCACTGCGAAGAGGTTTACAGCCTTATCTCGTCTCTGAACAACATCCTGAATCTTTATCTTCCCGCAGCCCAGGAGGCGGAACACCGCTTTGCGATGGGCGAACTGCCGGAGGAGGTGATGGAGATTTGCCAGCAGCTGGCGAAGCATCTGGAAAAGCTGCGCGGGCTGGCGGAGATGTTCTTAAACGATCTCAGCGAGAAAACCGGCTCGCATGACGTGGTGCGTCTGCACCGTATTCTTTTGCAAATGAACCGTGCGCTCGGCATGTTCGAAGCGCAGAGCAAGCTCTGGCGGCTGGCCTCGATGGCGCAGGCGTCGGGCGCGCCGGTCACCAAATGGGCCACGCGTGAAGTGCGCGACGGCCAGGTCCACCTGTTTTTCCACTGCGTGGGCATCCGCGTGGCCGATCAGCTGGAAAAGCTCATCTGGCGCAGCGTGCCGCACGTGGTCGTGACCTCCGCCACGCTGCGCTCCCTGAACAGCTTCTCGCGGCTGCAGGAGATGAGCGGCCTGAAAGAGAAAGCGGGCGATCGTTTTGTCGCGCTGGATTCGCCGTTTAACCACTGCGAGCAGGGGAAGCTGGTGATCCCGCGCATGAAGTATGAGCCGCTTATCGACAACGAAGAGCAGCACATTACGGAGATGGCGGCCTACTTCCGCGAACAAGTTGAGAGCAGAAAGTACCCCGGTATGCTGGTGCTGTTTGCCAGCGGACGGGCGATGCAGCGTTTTCTGGAACATGTGACTGACCTGCGCCTGCTTCTGCTGGTCCAGGGCGACCAGCCCCGTTACCGGCTGGTGGAAACCCATCGCAAGCGCATCGATAACGGCGAGCGCAGCGTGCTGGTGGGATTGCAGTCCTTCGCGGAAGGTCTGGATTTGAAGGGCGATTACCTGACGCAGGTGCATATTCATAAAATTGCCTTCCCGCCCATCGACAGCCCGGTCGTTATCACCGAGGGCGAGTGGCTGAAGAGCCTCAACCGCTATCCGTTTGAGGTGCAGAGTTTACCTGCCGCGTCGTTTAACCTTATTCAGCAGGTCGGGCGTCTGATCCGTAGCCACGGCTGCTGGGGCGAGGTGGTGATTTATGACAAGCGTCTGCTCACTAAAAATTACGGCCAACGGTTGTTAAACGCGCTGCCGATCTTTCCGATTGAACAGCCAGAGGTCCCCGAGGTAAAAAAACGCCCGGCAACACTGACCGCCGGGCGCAGGAAAAGCATCCGTGCTAAGGGGCGCGGTCCTACTGGTAAGTGAAGGTCACCTGCACCACGCTGCTGAACGTCCCTGTGCTCACCGGCATGGAGGTGGCGTAGTAGCGTGCGGCGAGTGGGAAATCGACGGTATGATCGCTTTGATTAACCAGGGCGCTGAAGCTAGCCTGCGGGGCAATCGTAATGCGATCCAGGCGGTCTGCCAGCTCCAGCGCCAGCCCGCCGGAGCTGCCCGTGCTGGCAAATTTCGTCGGGTGTGCGCTGTCTGCCTGGCCGTTAAAGGTCGCGGTGGCGAGCGTGGTGGTGGACGGGCATTTTGACAGCGTAAGGTCAAAATTCTTCCACTCCCCGGTATCCCCCACATCCTTAAAATCGCTGGAGGCGGCTTGTCCCAGATCGATGGTCAAATTCTGACTGGCGCTGTCTACCGAGCAGGTATTGGCGATGATATTGCCTCTCATCTGGATCGCGATCTCATCGGCATGCGCCTGCGTGAGAAGGCCTGCCAGTAGCAGTAAGGTGATTTTTTTCATTTATATCCCAACGTAATCGTGGCAATGCTGTTTGCTGTGCCGGGGGTGACGCTGGCTGCCGTTTGTTGATATGCGACCTCAAACGGAATCGCCAGCGGAACGTTCGCTTGTGCGATGGCTGCCGTATTTTTGTAGGTATCAAAGTCGGCGACTTCGCCATCGAACAACATGCGTACCCCTACACCGGTTGCCACGCCGCTCTCCTGAGTGAGTTTGATGACGCCGGGAAAATCTGTTTCATAACCGTTTGCGCTGGAAACCATGACTTCGGGCTGCACGGTGTCGTTGCAGTTGACGGTAACGTCGAACGTCTGAGGCGACGTCAGGGTTCCTGTCCCGGTGAAGTCGCTGACCGGGAAATCGCCCAGCGTTACGGTAAGGCTTTTCGGCGAAACGGAGCAGGTGACTTCGTTGAACGTGACGTTACCTGAATAGGAAATGGTGTTCGGACTGCCTATGCCCTCCTGATTGTAAACGCCAAGCCCAAACTCCGTCTGAGCCTGAGAAAGCGAGCCTGAGGACACCGTGGAGCTGGTTTTCACCAGCTCCAGAGTCACGTCAAAATTGAACGAGAGCTGTCCATCTGAAGAGAGATACCCCACCGGCGTATTGCGGGAATCACAGTGGACGCCACCGGCCCCCTGGATGCGTTGCCCCTGATCGTTCATCAGGGCGATACCAATCCCGGCGACACCAGAGTCGTACACGCCCGGCAGGCCCGGTATTTCTGAACCGGAACCATAATAGCAGGCCACTATTTCCATCCCCGGGCTGTAGGTGCTGGAGCAATTCCCGGCAACGTGCACCGTCTGCTCTGAACCCGGAATGGTCGCGCCAACGGCCAGCGAGGTGGGAACAGAGATGGAGGCCACATCAATCATCTTTGGCATATCCGGTGACGTGCATGACGCTTTCGCGTGCGGCATGAAAAATGCGGATATTCCCAGCACTAACAATAAAAAACTCTGTTTAACGATTTGCATCATCTTTCGTCTCAGCCAGTGCATTACTGACATGGTGCGGCAGCGGTAATAATGCCGGATTTATCTCTCTCTTCAGCCAGCGCGTACTGCGCGATGCATTGTTCGCTGGCATTGTCACCCCACGCAACGGAGAGTTTTCCGCGTGCGGGAAGACCGGAGAGGTACGTTTGGCCATCGGAGCCAACGATAAATTCGCTGTCCTTATCCTCAGTAGTCACCGTCGCGCCGAAGGGCAGCGGTTTACCGTTGTGCGTGAGCGTCATCAGCACGCGATTGCCCACGCGGGTGTTAAAGCTGGCGCGCACCACCGCTCCCCGCGTTGGGGTGACGGCCTGCGCCGCGTGCGTTACGTCGGCATCGTCCGGTAGCGTTTCGGTATCCAGCGCGATGGTGTTGTGGCGATACGCGGTAACAAACGGCACGACGGTGTAGCCGCGGAAGTCGGTCTCGACGCCCGTCTGGTTCGTGATATGGGTTCCGTGCGTGCCCGGCGCTTTCACCAGCGCGATGGTGTCACCGAGCGGCTGGCTCAGGGTTATTCCGTTCGCATGGGCAACCACGCCGCCCTGCAAACCGACGTTCACGGTCTGCTGATATTTATCCTGACTGACGCCTGCGCTCACTTCACCATAGGTCGCTTTATAATCGGCGTTGACGCTGGTGGAGTTACCGCTGCCGGTGCTGCTCAGCCCTTCCTGGATGTTCCAGTTCAGGTTGTCCTCTTTCAGCGCCGTGCCGTTCAGGCCGATGTTCTGCGTCGTGCCGTCTTTGGTGTTGTTCAGGTTGTAGGTGGCCCAGGTGTTATGCATCCAGCGGTCCAGCGGCACCGAGACGCTCAGCGAGAACTGGTTGTCGTTTGTCACCTCGTTACCGTCTTCATCGCTGTCCCGGGTGTTTTTGTTCATGCTGTAGCTGAGGCTGTAGCTCACCCCGTGCCAGCTATTGTTGTAGCTGACGCTCATCGAGGTCATGTTCTGGCTCTGACTCCAGTACGTCTCTTTCACCATGCTCAGGGTGACGGATCCCCAGCCTTCCGGCAGCGTCTGGTCGATGGTGGCTTCGGTTCGGGCGCGGCGCTGCTGCGGTGCAGACCAGTCGTCGGAGCGGGTATATGACTCCATGGTGTCTTCAAGGGTGTAAAACCCTTTGCTGTTATAGCGATAGCCGGCCAGCGAGAAGTTGGTGCCTGACCGGGCGATGTCTTTGCTATAGCGCACGCGCCACGACTGGCCTTTGCTGGCCTGCTGTTTTTTCAACAGGGCCTTCGCGCGGGTCACGTCAATGGAAAAGGCGCCTAAATCGCCCATGTTTTTCCCGACGCCAGCCGCCTGAGACTGGTAATGGCTGCTCTGCTGCACGCCACCGTAGGCGGTGAAACCGTAGGGTAAACCGTAGATGGCGCTGCCCTGGGCAAACGGGGTCTTCTCGACGTCGTTGTCATAAGAACGGTAGCGTCCGGCAGTCACGCTGTAGCGCAGATTTTTTTCACGCTGCAATACCGGCACGGAGGCAAACGGCACAACGAAATGGCTTTCGCTGCCGTCGGTCTCTTTCACGGTGACCTGGAGATCGCCGCTGCTGCCGGTGGGGTAGAGATCGTTAATTTCGAACGCGCCGGGGGCGACCGTATTCTGATAAATGATGTAACCGTTCTGGCGTACCACCACCTGCGCGTTACTGTGGGCGGTGCCGCGAATAATGGGGGCGTAGCCTTTTTCACTGTCCGGCAGCATGTCGTTATCGGATTTCAGCTCCACGCCGGTGTAGGGTACGCTGTCAAAAACGTCGGAAGGCGAGGAACTCTGGCCGACGGTGAGGTCGCTTTTCATCGCCACAATATCGCGTTGCGCGTAGGTATATACGGAGGTGAATTTTTGGTCCTCCTCGTTACCCGTGGTGCTGCGATTCCAGGTGGAATAGTTGCGAATGCGCCATGCGCCAATGTTCAAACCCGGACGCAGGTTAACGTACTGGCTGCTGTTATCCTGTTCACCCGGCTGGCGCGCATGGCTTTGGCTGGCATTTGCACTGTAGTTAAGCAGGCCCGCGTTAATTCCTTCGTCAAACTCTTTTGGGTCAATGTAGCCGCGAGGCACCTGACCGAGCGCCGACTGGGGAATGCTCAGCAGCAGTTGCTGGTTGCGAACGCGGAAGGTCGCGGATGCCGCAGGGATGGCGTGTAAATCGGCGCACTGGCCTTTGGCTTTCAGCTGCGGATATTTTTGGGTTTTGATCCCGAGGCTTTTTAAATCGTCCACGGTAAAGCAAGGTTGCAGCGTGCTGTTGTCCTGATCGTCTTTCTGCAGCGTAAAGGTGACATCGCGGGTATCAATTTTATTATTATTGATAAACACCGTAACCTGATATTTACCCGGCGCCTGGCCTGGGCCTTTTTCATAGACGGATAAATCGGTTTTTCCCTGCTGGGGATTATCAATATCCAGCAGGGCAGGGTTAAAATAATCATCAGCCATAACCTGATGCGCAAAGATCGCCATCGCCAGGCCAAAAAGAATGACCAGCAATGACGAAAATCGGCAGGTGAACGGCTTTTTATGGCTGTACATGATTATTTTATTACCGGGGAAAAGTATTAATGAACGGATTTCGACCAGGTATGGCTGATAATGCCGGAATCATTAATAATGGAATTATGGCTGATGCTGCCGTAATCATTAATAATGGAATCCGTCACGTTCGAGCCTCTGACATTACCCGGTATGGCAAAATGCGTTTCTGTTTTTGGAACGGCCCAGGTCGCTTTCGTCACTTTCTGACCATTCAGGGTGACCGCCTGGAAATTCATATAAAACGGCGTGGGGTTATTCACCACCAGCTCGTTACCTTCGCGACGCCATTCAAGCTTATCGGCCACGTCTTCTGGTCTGCCTTTTACCGCAGACGGGCGATACAGCAATTTAATACGGGTATTAATCGCAATTTGCAGCGTATTCACGCCTTCCACCTGCTTTGAGGAAGGGATCGCTTTAATATTCAACCAGTACAGGGATTCCCTGTCTTCAGGCAAATTTCCGCCCGTGCGTACCACGCGCAGAACGTTATCTTCTTTCGCATCCAGACGGAAAAGCGGCGGGGTGATGAGGAACGGGGCTTTGGCCAGGTTTTTACCGCCGGAATCAACCCAGGACTGCACCAGATAATCCGTCGCATCTGGATTTGAAAGACCAAGAGATGATTCCTTTTTATCTCCCTGGTAGACCAGACGGGTGCCATTAATAATGACGCCCGCATGTGCAGTGGCGGCTACCAGTAAAAGCGTGCTCAGTAAATAACCGTGGCGCATACAGATTTCTCAATAAATAGATGAGATATTAATGCCCGCAAAAGCATTAATATCTCAGGATTGATAAGATCAGTTATAAATAACGGTGAAGGTCGATACAGAGTT
>OGSN01000183.1_pt1 | contig 21564 bp, 18 predicted proteins | sample 1573891 | NCBI WGS metagenome assembly OGSN01 (sample SAMN03295857, study PRJEB24534) | human gut metagenome | isolation source: fecal sample 7 from infant 8 | host: Homo sapiens | place: USA: Pittsburgh, PA | collected 2014-07 | reverse complement strand
ACTTTTGATGAGTAAGCAATGAGTATGTCAACATCCACTGAAGTCATCGCTCATCACTGGGCATTCGCTATCTTTCTTATCGTTGCCATTGGCCTGTGTTGCCTGATGCTGGTAGGCGGTTGGTTTTTAGGCGGTCGCGCACGCGCGAGGTCGAAAAACGTGCCGTTTGAATCCGGTATCGACTCGGTCGGCTCCGCCCGCTTACGCCTGTCCGCCAAGTTTTATCTGGTGGCCATGTTCTTCGTTATCTTCGACGTTGAAGCGCTGTATCTGTTCGCATGGTCAACCTCTATCCGCGAAAGCGGCTGGGTAGGCTTTGTGGAAGCTGCAATTTTTATTTTTGTGTTACTGGCAGGTCTGGTTTATCTGGTGCGTATTGGCGCGCTGGACTGGACGCCCGCGCGTTCACGCCGCGAGCGTATGAACCCGGAAACGAACAGTATCGCTAATCGTCAACGCTAACCGCGAGGCATTAAGATGGATTATACGCTCACCCGCATAGATCCCAACGGTGAGAACGACCGTTACCCCCTGCAAAAGCAGGAGATCGTAACCGACCCTCTGGAGCAAGAAGTTAACAAAAACGTGTTTATGGGCAAGCTCAATGACATGGTTAACTGGGGTCGTAAAAACTCAATTTGGCCGTATAACTTCGGTCTTTCCTGCTGTTACGTTGAGATGGTGACTTCGTTTACCGCGGTGCATGACGTGGCGCGTTTTGGCGCAGAAGTATTGCGTGCTTCGCCGCGTCAGGCTGACCTGATGGTGGTTGCAGGAACCTGCTTTACCAAAATGGCACCGGTTATTCAGCGTCTGTATGACCAGATGCTGGAACCAAAATGGGTTATCTCAATGGGTGCCTGTGCCAACTCTGGTGGTATGTACGATATTTATTCCGTTGTGCAGGGCGTCGATAAATTCATCCCGGTTGATGTGTATATCCCGGGCTGCCCGCCGCGTCCTGAAGCGTACATGCAGGCACTGATGCTGTTGCAGGAATCTATCGGCAAAGAACGTCGTCCGCTCTCCTGGGTGGTTGGCGATCAGGGCGTTTATCGCGCCAATATGCAATCAGAGCGCGAACGCAAGCGCGGTGAACGCATTGCCGTAACTAACCTGCGTACACCTGACGAGATTTAATTTGCGCCTGTCGGCAAAGGGATTTTTCTTCGCTTATTCCTAAATCTATTTCGCGAAGCTTACTGCGCCGACAGTCACCACGGACCATTTGCAATGGTGAACAATATGACCGACTTAACCGCGCAAGAACCCGCCTGGCAGACCCGCGATCATCTTGATGATCCGGTGATTGGCGAACTGCGCAACCGTTTTGGGCCGGATGCCTTTACTGTTCAGGCGACTCGCACCGGGGTTCCCGTTGTGTGGATCAAGCGTGAACAATTACTGGAAGTTGGCGATTTCTTAAAGAAACTGCCGAAACCTTACGTCATGCTGTTTGACTTACACGGCATGGACGAACGTCTGCGCACACACCGCGAAGGGTTACCTGCCGCGGATTTTTCCGTTTTCTACCATCTGATTTCTATCGATCGTAACCGCGACATCATGCTGAAGGTGGCGCTGGCAGAAAACGACCTGCACGTACCGACCTTCACCAAACTGTTCCCGAACGCTAACTGGTATGAGCGTGAAACCTGGGATCTGTTTGGCATTACTTTCGACGGTCACCCGAACCTGCGACGCATCATGATGCCGCAAACCTGGAAAGGTCACCCGCTGCGTAAAGATTATCCGGCGCGCGCTACCGAATTCTCGCCGTTTGAGCTGACCAAAGCCAAACAGGATCTGGAGATGGAAGCCCTGACCTTCAAACCGGAAGAGTGGGGGATGAAGCGCGGCACCGAAAACGAGGACTTCATGTTCCTCAACCTCGGTCCGAACCACCCGTCGGCGCACGGGGCTTTCCGTATCGTTTTGCAACTCGATGGCGAAGAGATTGTCGACTGCGTACCAGACATCGGTTACCACCACCGTGGTGCGGAGAAAATGGGCGAACGCCAGTCCTGGCACAGCTACATTCCGTATACTGACCGTATCGAATACCTCGGCGGCTGCGTTAACGAAATGCCTTACGTGCTGGCGGTAGAGAAACTGGCCGGGATCACCGTGCCGGATCGCGTTAACGTCATTCGCGTTATGCTCTCCGAACTGTTCCGCATCAACAGTCACCTGCTGTATATCTCGACCTTTATTCAGGACGTCGGCGCAATGACGCCAGTGTTCTTCGCCTTTACCGATCGTCAGAAAATTTACGATCTGGTGGAAGCAATCACTGGTTTCCGTATGCACCCGGCGTGGTTCCGTATTGGCGGCGTAGCGCACGACCTGCCGCGCGGCTGGGATCGCCTGCTGCGTGAGTTCCTCGACTGGATGCCGAAACGTCTGGCGTCTTACGAGAAAGCGGCGCTGCAAAACACCATTCTGAAAGGTCGTTCCCAGGGCGTTGCCGCCTATGGCGCGAAAGAGGCGCTGGAGTGGGGCACCACTGGCGCGGGCCTGCGTGCTACCGGGATCGACTTCGACGTGCGTAAGGCGCGTCCTTATTCTGGCTATGAAAACTTCGACTTTGAAATCCCGGTGGGTGGTGGCGTTTCTGACTGCTACACCCGCGTAATGCTTAAAGTGGAAGAGCTGCGCCAGAGTCTGCGCATTCTTGAGCAGTGCCTCAACAACATGCCGGAAGGCCCGTTCAAAGCGGATCACCCGCTGACCACGCCGCCGCCGAAAGAGCGCACGCTGCAGCATATCGAAACCCTGATCACCCACTTCCTGCAGGTATCGTGGGGCCCGGTGATGCCGGCCAACGAATCCTTCCAGATGATTGAGGCGACCAAAGGGATTAACAGTTACTACCTGACCAGCGACGGCAGCACCATGAGCTACCGTACCCGCGTGCGTACGCCGAGCTTTGCGCATCTGCAGCAGATCCCGTCGGCGATCCGCGGCAGCCTGGTATCCGACCTGATCGTCTATCTGGGTAGTATCGATTTTGTTATGTCAGACGTGGACCGCTAATTATGCACGAGAATCAACAACCACAAACCGAGGCTTTTGAGCTGAGTGCGGCAGAGCGTGAAGCGATCGAGCACGAGATGCACCACTACGAAGACCCGCGTGCGGCGTCCATTGAAGCGCTGAAAATCGTTCAGAAGCAGCGTGGCTGGGTGCCGGATGGTGCGATCCACGCGATCGCCGATGTGCTGGGTATTCCGGCAAGCGACGTCGAAGGTGTGGCAACGTTCTACAGTCAGATCTTCCGCCAGCCGGTTGGTCGCCATGTGATCCGTTATTGTGACAGCGTGGTCTGTCATATCAACGGTTATCAGGGTATTCAGGCGGCGCTCGAGAAAAAGCTGAACATCAAACCAGGGCAAACGACATTTGATGGCCGCTTTACGCTGCTGCCAACTTGCTGCCTGGGGAACTGTGATAAAGGGCCAAACATGATGATCGATGAGGACACTCACGCGCATCTGACCCCGGAAGCGATCCCTGAACTGCTGGAGCGGTATAAATGAAAAACATTATCCGTACTCCCGAAACGCATCCGCTGACCTGGCGTCTGCGCGATGACAAACAGCCAGTGTGGCTGGACGAATACCGCAGCAAAAACGGTTACGAAGGCGCGCGTAAGGCGCTGACCGGGCTGTCTCCGGACGAAATCGTTAATCAGGTAAAAGACGCTGGTCTGAAAGGGCGCGGCGGCGCGGGCTTCTCGACTGGCCTGAAATGGAGCCTGATGCCGAAAGACGAATCCATGAACATCCGTTACCTGCTGTGTAATGCCGATGAAATGGAGCCGGGCACCTATAAAGACCGCCTGTTGATGGAGCAACTGCCGCACCTGCTGGTGGAAGGTATGCTCATCTCCGCGTTTGCGCTGAAAGCTTACCGTGGCTACATCTTCCTGCGTGGCGAATATATCGAAGCGGCAGTTAATCTGCGCCGTGCCATTGCCGAAGCCACCGAAGCGGGTCTGCTTGGCAAAAACATTATGGGAACAGGTTTCGATTTCGAACTGTTCGTCCATACCGGGGCAGGGCGCTACATCTGCGGGGAAGAAACAGCGTTAATCAACTCCCTGGAAGGACGTCGTGCTAACCCACGCTCGAAGCCACCCTTCCCGGCAACCTCCGGCGCATGGGGTAAACCGACCTGTGTCAACAACGTCGAAACCCTGTGTAACGTTCCGGCGATCCTCGCTAACGGCGTGGAGTGGTATCAGAACATCTCGAAAAGTAAAGATGCTGGCACCAAGCTGATGGGCTTCTCCGGTCGGGTGAAAAATCCGGGACTGTGGGAACTGCCGTTCGGCACCACCGCACGCGAGATCCTCGAAGATTACGCCGGTGGTATGCGTGATGGTCTGAAATTTAAAGCCTGGCAGCCAGGCGGCGCGGGGACTGACTTCCTGACCGAAGCGCACCTTGATCTGCCGATGGAATTCGAAAGTATCGGTAAAGCGGGCAGCCGTCTGGGTACGGCGCTGGCGATGGCGGTTGACCATGAGATCAACATGGTGTCGCTGGTGCGTAACCTGGAAGAGTTTTTCGCCCGTGAGTCCTGCGGCTGGTGTACGCCGTGCCGCGACGGTCTGCCGTGGAGCGTGAAAATTCTGCGTGCGCTGGAGCGTGGTGAAGGTCAGCCGGGCGATATCGAAACACTTGAGCAACTGTGTCGATTCTTAGGCCCGGGTAAAACTTTCTGTGCCCACGCACCTGGTGCAGTGGAGCCGTTACAGAGCGCCATCAAATATTTCCGCGAAGAATTTGAGGCGGGAATCAAACAGCCGTTCAGCAATACCCATTTGATTAATGGGATTCAGCCGAACCTGCTGAAAGAGCGCTGGTAACCGAATTTCGATTAACGCTCAGTCTCTGACTGAGAAAACTGGAAGCATGCTAATGGCTACAATTCATGTAGACGGCAAAGAATACGAGGTCAACGGAGCGGACAACCTGCTGGAAGCTTGTCTATCTCTGGGCCTTGATATTCCTTACTTTTGCTGGCATCCGGCGCTGGGAAGTGTCGGTGCTTGCCGCCAGTGTGCGGTGAAGCAATACCAAAACGCGGAAGACACGCGTGGTCGCCTGGTGATGTCCTGTATGACACCGGCTTCCGATGGCACCTTTATTTCCATTGACGACGAAGAAGCGAAACAGTTCCGTGAAAGCGTGGTCGAGTGGTTGATGACCAACCACCCGCACGACTGTCCGGTATGTGAAGAGGGCGGTAACTGCCATCTTCAGGATATGACTGTGATGACCGGACACAGCTTCCGTCGCTACCGTTTCACCAAACGTACCCACCGTAATCAGGATTTGGGGCCATTCATCTCTCACGAAATGAACCGCTGCATCGCCTGCTACCGCTGTGTACGTTACTACAAAGATTACGCTGACGGTACAGATCTGGGCGTTTACGGTGCGCACGACAACGTCTACTTCGGTCGCCCGGAAGACGGCACGCTGGAAAGCGAATTTTCCGGTAACCTGGTCGAAATTTGCCCGACCGGCGTATTTACCGACAAAACGCACTCCGAGCGTTACAACCGTAAATGGGATATGCAGTTTGCGCCGAGCATCTGCCAGCAATGTTCCATCGGCTGTAACATCAGCCCCGGTGAACGTTACGGCGAACTGCGTCGTATCGAAAACCGTTACAACGGTACGGTAAACCACTACTTCCTCTGCGACCGTGGTCGTTTCGGTTACGGTTACGTCAACCTGAAGGATCGTCCGCGTCAGCCAGTACAGCGTCGTGGCGATGATTTCATTACCCTCAACGCCGAACAGGCAATGCAGGGCGCGGCAGATATTCTGCGTCAGTCGCAGAAAGTGATCGGTATTGGTTCTCCGCGTGCCAGCGTGGAAAGCAACTTTGCGCTGCGTGAACTGGTGGGCGAAGAAAACTTCTACACCGGTATCGCTCACGGTGAGCAGGAACGTCTGCAACTGGCGCTGAAAGTGCTGCGTGAAGGCGGCATTTATACTCCGGCTCTGCGCGAAATCGAATCTTACGATGCGGTACTGGTGCTGGGCGAAGACGTTACCCAGACCGGCGCGCGCGTCGCGCTGGCAGTGCGTCAGGCTGTGAAAGGTAAAGCGCGCGAAATGGCGGCAGCACAGAAAGTGGCTGACTGGCAGATTGCGGCAATCCTCAACATCGGTCAACGTGCGAAGCATCCGCTGTTTGTTACCAACGTTGATGACACCCGTCTGGATGATATCGCGGCGTGGACTTACCGCGCACCGGTTGAAGATCAGGCGCGTTTAGGTTTTGCCATCGCCCATGCGCTGGATAACTCTGCACCAGCGGTTGACGGTATCGAACCTGAGCTGCAAAGCAAAATCGACGTCATCGTGCAGGCACTGGCAGGTGCGAAGAAACCGTTGATTATCTCCGGGACGAACGCCGGTAGCTTAGAGGTGATTCAGGCGGCGGCTAACGTCGCGAAAGCCCTGAAAGGTCGCGGCGCTGACGTCGGTATCACCATGATTGCCCGTTCCGTCAACAGCATGGGGCTGGGCATTATGGGTGGCGGTTCGCTTGAAGAAGCGTTAACCGAACTGGAAACCGGACGCGCCGACGCGGTGGTGGTGTTGGAAAACGATCTGCATCGTCACGCTTCTGCTATCCGCGTGAATGCTGCGCTGGCTAAAGCACCGCTGGTGATGGTGGTTGATCATCAACGCACAGCGATTATGGAAAACGCCCATCTGGTACTTTCTGCTGCCAGCTTTGCTGAAAGCGACGGTACGGTGATCAACAACGAAGGCCGCGCCCAACGTTTCTTCCAGGTTTACGATCCTGCTTATTACGACAGCAAAACTGTCATGCTGGAAAGCTGGCGCTGGTTACACTCGCTGCACAGCACCCTGCTGAGCCGTGAAGTGGACTGGACGCAGCTCGACCATGTGATTGACGCTGTTGTGGCGAAAATCCCGGAACTGGCAGGTATCAAAGATGCTGCGCCGGATGCGACATTCCGTATTCGTGGGCAGAAACTGGCCCGTGAACCGCACCGTTACAGCGGTCGTACCGCCATGCGCGCCAATATCAGCGTTCATGAGCCGCGTCAGCCGCAGGATATTGACACCATGTTCACCTTCTCGATGGAAGGTAACAACCAGCCGACTGCGCACCGTTCGCAAGTGCCGTTTGCCTGGGCGCCGGGCTGGAACTCCCCGCAGGCGTGGAACAAATTCCAGGACGAAGTGGGCGGCAAACTGCGCTTTGGCGATCCGGGCGTGCGTCTGTTTGAAACCAGCGAAAATGGTCTGGATTACTTCACCAGCGTACCGGCACGCTTCCAGCCGCAGGACGGGAAATGGCGTATCGCGCCGTATTACCACCTGTTTGGCAGCGATGAATTGTCACAGCGTGCTCCGGTCTTCCAGAGCCGTATGCCGCAGCCGTACATCAAACTCAACCCAGCGGATGCCGCGAAGTTGGGTGTGAACGCAGGTACACGCGTCTCCTTTAGTTACGATGGCAACACGGTCACGCTGCCGGTTGAAATCGCCGAAGGACTGACGGCAGGGCAGGTGGGCTTGCCGATGGGTATGTCCGGCATTGCTCCGGTGCTGGCTGGCGCGCATCTTGAGGATCTCAAGGAGGCACAACAATGAGTTGGATATCACCGGAACTGATTGAGATCCTGCTGACCATCCTCAAAGCGGTGGTGATCCTGCTGGTGGTTGTCACCTGCGGGGCATTCATGAGCTTTGGCGAACGTCGCCTGCTGGGTCTGTTCCAGAACCGTTACGGACCTAACCGTGTTGGCTGGGGCGGTTCGCTCCAGCTGGTTGCGGACATGATCAAAATGTTCTTTAAAGAAGACTGGATCCCGAAATTCTCGGATCGCGTCATCTTTACCCTGGCACCGATGATTGCCTTTACCTCGCTGCTGCTGGCCTTTGCGATTGTGCCAGTCAGTCCGGGTTGGGTGGTTGCCGACCTGAACATCGGGATTTTGTTCTTCCTGATGATGGCAGGTCTGGCGGTTTACGCGGTGCTGTTTGCGGGCTGGTCAAGTAACAACAAATACTCGTTGCTGGGTGCGATGCGTGCTTCTGCGCAGACCCTGAGCTACGAAGTGTTCCTCGGGCTTTCCTTGATGGGCGTGGTGGCGCAGGCCGGTTCATTCAACATGACCGACATCGTCAACAGCCAGGCGCATGTGTGGAACGTTATCCCGCAATTCTTTGGTTTTATTACCTTTGCCATCGCGGGCGTGGCGGTATGTCACCGTCACCCGTTTGACCAGCCGGAAGCCGAGCAGGAACTGGCGGATGGTTACCACATTGAATATTCCGGTATGAAGTTCGGTCTGTTCTTCGTGGGTGAGTACATCGGGATTGTGACCATCTCTGCATTGATGGTGACGCTGTTCTTCGGTGGCTGGCAAGGCCCGTTGTTACCGCCATTCATCTGGTTCGCGCTGAAAACCGCGTTCTTTATGATGATGTTCATTTTGATTCGTGCGTCGTTACCGCGTCCGCGTTATGACCAGGTAATGTCCTTCGGCTGGAAAATCTGCCTGCCGCTGACGCTGATCAACTTGCTGGTAACGGCGGCTGTCATTCTCTGGCAGGCGCAATAAGGGGCAATAAGACCATGACCTTAAAAGAATTGTTAGTAGGTTTCGGCACCCAGGTTCGTAGTATCTGGATGATCGGCCTGCACGCGTTCGCCAAACGTGAAACGCGAATGTACCCGGAAGAGCCGGTCTATCTGCCGCCCCGTTATCGTGGTCGTATCGTTCTGACCCGCGACCCGGACGGCGAAGAGCGTTGCGTAGCCTGTAACCTCTGCGCGGTAGCCTGCCCGGTCGGCTGTATCTCGCTGCAAAAAGCAGAAACCAAAGACGGTCGCTGGTACCCGGAATTTTTCCGCATCAACTTCTCACGCTGCATTTTCTGTGGTCTGTGCGAAGAAGCCTGTCCGACCACGGCGATTCAGTTAACCCCGGATTTCGAAATGGGGGAATACAAGCGCCAGGATCTGGTTTACGAGAAAGAGGATCTGCTGATCTCCGGTCCGGGCAAATACCCGGAATATAACTTCTACCGGATGGCAGGTATGGCAATCGACGGCAAAGATAAGGGCGAAGCAGAGAACGAAGCCAAGCCTATCGACGTCAAGAGCCTGTTACCGTAAGGAGAGGGGCAATGGAGTTCGCTTTTTATATCTGTGGCCTGATAGCCATACTTGCGACCTTGCGAGTGATCACCCATACCAATCCGGTACACGCACTGCTGTACCTGATTATTTCGCTGCTGGCGATTTCCGGGGTGTTCTTCTCACTGGGCGCTTACTTCGCCGGTGCGCTGGAAATTATCGTCTACGCGGGTGCCATTATGGTGCTGTTCGTGTTCGTGGTGATGATGCTCAACCTGGGCGGTTCAGAAATCGAACAGGAACGCCAGTGGCTGAAACCGCAGGTGTGGATTGGTCCGGCAATTTTGTCGGCCATCATGCTGGTGGTGATTGTTTACGCCATCCTCGGTGTTAACGATCAGGGTATCGACGGTACGCCAATCAGTGCTAAAGCAGTGGGTATTACGCTGTTCGGGCCTTACGTACTGGCGGTGGAACTGGCTTCTATGCTGCTGCTCGCAGGTCTGGTTGTGGCCTTCCACGTCGGTCGTGAAGAGCGTGCGGGTGAAGTGCTGAGCAATCGTAAAGACGACAGCGCGAAAAGAAAAACGGAGGAGCACGCATGATCCCCTTACAACATGGACTGATCCTAGCGGCAATCTTATTCGTTCTTGGCTTAACCGGTCTGGTTATCCGTCGCAATCTGCTGTTTATGTTGATTGGTCTGGAAATCATGATTAACGCCTCCGCGCTGGCCTTCGTGGTCGCCGGAAGCTACTGGGGCCAGACCGACGGTCAGGTGATGTACATTCTCGCCATCAGCCTCGCGGCGGCAGAAGCGAGTATCGGCCTTGCGCTGCTGCTGCAACTTCACCGTCGTCGCCAGAACCTGAACATCGATTCAGTAAGTGAGATGCGCGGATGAACATGCTTGCCTTAACCATTATTTTGCCATTGATTGGCTTCGTCCTGCTGGCATTCTCCCGTGGGCGCTGGTCTGAAAACGTCTCGGCGATCGTCGGCGTAGGCTCTGTGGGCCTGGCGGCGCTGGTAACCGCCTTTATCGGCGTTGATTTCTTCGCTAACGGCGAGCAGACATACAGCCAGCCGCTGTGGACGTGGATGTCGGTAGGCGACTTTAACATCGGTTTTAACCTGGTGCTGGACGGCCTGTCGCTGACCATGCTCTCGGTGGTCACTGGTGTGGGTTTCCTTATTCACATGTACGCCTCCTGGTATATGCGCGGTGAAGAGGGCTACTCTCGCTTCTTCGCTTACACCAACCTGTTCATCGCCAGCATGGTGGTTCTGGTGCTTGCCGACAACCTGCTGCTGATGTACCTCGGCTGGGAAGGCGTGGGCCTGTGCTCCTATCTGCTGATCGGGTTCTATTACACCGATCCGAAGAATGGCGCAGCGGCAATGAAAGCGTTCGTCGTGACCCGTGTGGGTGACGTGTTCCTCGCTTTCGCACTGTTCATTCTTTACAACGAACTGGGCACCCTGAACTTCCGCGAAATGGTGGAACTGGCACCAGCGCACTTTGCTGACGGCAATAACATGCTGATGTGGGCGACGCTGATGCTGCTGGGCGGTGCGGTCGGTAAATCTGCGCAGTTGCCGTTGCAGACATGGCTTGCCGACGCGATGGCGGGCCCGACGCCTGTCTCCGCGCTGATCCACGCCGCAACCATGGTAACCGCGGGTGTCTACCTGATCGCCCGTACCCACGGCCTGTTCCTGATGACGCCGGAAGTTCTGCATCTGGTGGGTATTGTCGGGGCGGTTACGCTGCTGCTGGCCGGTTTTGCCGCGCTGGTACAGACCGACATCAAACGTGTTCTCGCTTACTCTACCATGAGCCAGATTGGCTACATGTTCCTCGCGCTTGGCGTGCAGGCATGGGATGCGGCGATTTTCCACTTGATGACCCACGCGTTCTTTAAAGCGCTGCTGTTCCTGGCATCCGGTTCCGTCATTCTGGCCTGCCATCACGAACAGAACATCTTCAAGATGGGCGGTCTGCGTAAATCTATTCCGCTGGTTTATCTCTGCTTCCTGGTGGGCGGCGCAGCACTGTCGGCACTACCGCTGGTCACTGCGGGCTTCTTCAGTAAGGATGAGATCCTCGCGGGTGCGATGGCGAATGGTCATATCAATCTGATGGTGGCAGGTCTGGTCGGTGCGTTTATGACCTCGCTCTACACCTTCCGTATGATTTTCATCGTCTTCCACGGAAAAGAACAAATTCACGCTCACGCCGTGAAAGGGGTAACTCACAGCCTGCCGCTGATTGTGCTGCTGATCCTTTCCACCTTCGTTGGCGCACTGATTGTACCGCCGCTGCAGGGCGTGCTTCCGCAAACGACGGAACTGGCGCACGGCAGCATGTTGACCCTGGAAATTACCTCTGGCGTGGTCGCGGTGGTCGGCATTCTGCTGGCAGCCTGGCTGTGGCTGGGTAAACGTACTCTGGTGACCTCCATCGCCAACAGTGCGCCGGGCCGTCTGCTGGGCACCTGGTGGTACAACGCCTGGGGATTTGACTGGCTGTATGACAAAGTGTTCGTCAAGCCGTTCCTGGGTATTGCCTGGTTGCTGAAACGCGATCCGCTGAACTCAATGATGAACATCCCGGCTGTCCTTTCCCGCTTTGCAGGTAAAGGTCTGCTGTTAAGTGAGAACGGCTATCTGCGCTGGTATGTGGCATCCATGAGCATCGGTGCGGTCGTGGTGCTGGCACTGTTGATGGTACTGCGTTGAGTTAAGGATTGTGGGATTGCCCCTGGGCATATAAGAACGTAGGTCGGATAAGCCGCCTTCGCGGTGCATCCGACACTACCCCCAGTCCGAAGAGAATTTTCTGTCGTGAGAATTCGTTGAAAATCCGGTCCTGACGGGACTTTTACAAGGAATAAAGATCGCCATGTTACTACCCTGGCTAATATTAATTCCCTTTATTGGCGGCTTCCTGTGCTGGCAGACCGAACGCTTTGGCGTCAAGGTGCCACGCTGGATCGCGCTGATCACCATGGGATTGACGCTGGCGCTGTCGCTGCAACTGTGGTTGCAGGGCGGTTATTCACTGACGCAATCCGCCGGAATTCCGCAGTGGCAGTCTGAATTCGACATGCCGTGGATCCCGCGTTTTGGTATCTCTATTCATCTCGCCATTGACGGGCTGTCGCTGCTGATGGTCGTGCTGACCGGTCTGCTCGGTGTGCTGGCGGTACTATGTTCGTGGAAAGAGATCGAAAAATATCAGGGCTTCTTCCACCTCAACCTGATGTGGATCCTGGGCGGCGTTATCGGCGTGTTCCTTGCCATCGACATGTTCCTGTTCTTCTTCTTCTGGGAAATGATGCTGGTGCCGATGTACTTCCTGATCGCACTGTGGGGGCATAAAGCCTCTGACGGTAAAACGCGTATCACGGCGGCAACCAAGTTCTTCATTTACACCCAGGCGAGTGGCCTGGTGATGTTGATTGCCATCCTGGCGCTGGTTTTTGTTCACTACAATGCGACCGGCGTCTGGACCTTCAACTATGAAGAGCTGCTGAATACGCCAATGTCCAGTGGTGTGGAATACCTGTTAATGCTGGGCTTCTTCATCGCCTTCGCAGTCAAAATGCCGGTGGTTCCGCTGCATGGCTGGCTGCCGGATGCGCACTCCCAGGCTCCGACCGCCGGTTCCGTTGACCTCGCGGGGATCTTGCTGAAAACTGCCGCTTACGGTTTGCTGCGTTTCTCCCTGCCGCTGTTCCCGAACGCGTCGGCAGAGTTCGCGCCAATTGCTATGTGGCTGGGTGTTATCGGCATCTTCTACGGTGCGTGGATGGCCTTCGCCCAGACCGATATCAAACGTCTGATCGCCTACACCTCGGTTTCCCACATGGGCTTCGTGCTGATTGCTATCTACACCGGCAGCCAGTTGGCCTACCAGGGCGCGGTAATCCAGATGATTGCGCACGGTTTGTCGGCGGCGGGTCTGTTTATTCTTTGTGGTCAGCTTTATGAACGTATCCATACCCGCGACATGCGCATGATGGGCGGTCTGTGGAGCAAGATGAAATGGCTGCCAGCACTGTCGCTGTTCTTTGCGGTGGCAACGCTTGGGATGCCTGGCACCGGTAACTTCGTCGGCGAATTTATGATTCTGTTCGGCAGCTTCCAGGTTGTACCGGTGATTACCGTTATCTCTACCTTTGGGCTGGTCTTTGCATCTGTTTATTCGCTGGCGATGTTACATCGCGCTTACTTCGGTAAAGCGAAAAGCCAGATTGCCAGCCAGGAACTGCCAGGGATGTCGCTGCGTGAGCTGTTTATGATCCTGTTGCTGGTGGTGCTGCTGGTACTGCTGGGCTTCTATCCGCAGCCGATTCTGGATACCTCGCATTCCGCGATGAGTAATATCCAGCAGTGGTTTGTTAATTCTGTTTCTACTACAAGGCCGTAAAGCGCTTATGACTTTAACCACACAACACCTGATTGCGCTGCTGCCGCTGCTGATCGTCGGCTTGACGGTGGTGGTTGTGATGCTCTCCATTGCGTGGCGACGCAATCATTTCCTCAACGCTACGCTCTCGGTTATTGGGCTTAACGCGGCGCTGGTTTCGCTCTGGTTTGTTGGCCAGGCGGGCGCTATGGACGTTACGCCGCTGATGCGCGTTGATGGTTTCGCCATGCTTTACACCGGGCTGGTATTGTTGGCGAGCCTCGCCACCTGTACTTTCGCCTACCCGTGGCTTGAAGGCTATAACGACAACAAGGATGAGTTCTACCTGTTGGTGTTAATTGCCGCGCTGGGCGGGATCCTGCTGGCGAATGCCAACCATCTGGCGTCTCTGTTCCTCGGTATCGAACTGATCTCTTTGCCGCTGTTTGGCCTGGTCGGTTACGCTTTCCGCCAGAAACGTTCACTGGAAGCCAGTATCAAATACACCATCCTTTCTGCCGCAGCGTCTTCTTTCCTGCTGTTTGGTATGGCGCTGGTGTATGCGCAGTCTGGCGACCTGTCGTTTGTCGCGTTGGGTAAAAACCTTGGCGACGGTATGCTCAACGAGCCGCTGTTGCTGGCAGGTTTCGGCCTGATGATTGTTGGCCTCGGCTTCAAACTCTCTCTGGTGCCGTTCCACCTGTGGACGCCAGACGTATACCAGGGCGCGCCTGCGCCGGTTTCCACTTTCCTGGCGACGGCGAGCAAAATCGCTATCTTCGGTGTGGTGATGCGTCTGTTCCTCTACGCACCGGTGGGTGACAGCGAAGCGATTCGCGTGGTGCTGGCGATTATCGCCTTTGCCTCCATCATCTTCGGTAACCTGATGGCGCTGAGCCAGACCAATATCAAACGTCTGCTCGGTTACTCATCTATCTCTCACCTCGGCTATCTGCTGGTAGCGCTGATTGCGCTGCAAACCGGCGAGATGTCGATGGAAGCGGTAGGGGTTTACCTGGCCGGTTATCTGTTCAGCAGCCTCGGCGCGTTCGGCGTGGTCAGCCTGATGTCCAGCCCGTATCGTGGCCCGGATGCTGATTCCCTGTTCTCTTACCGCGGTCTGTTCTGGCATCGTCCGATCCTCGCGGCAGTGATGACGGTGATGATGCTGTCTCTGGCCGGTATCCCGATGACGCTGGGCTTTATCGGTAAGTTCTACGTGCTGGCGGTCGGTGTCCAGGCACACTTGTGGTGGCTGGTGGGTGCCGTGGTTGTCGGTTCGGCAATCGGCCTCTACTACTACCTGCGCGTGGCGGTGAGCCTGTATCTTCACGCCCCGGAACAACCGGGTCGCGATGCACCATCAAACTGGCAGTACAGCGCGGGCGGTATCGTTGTGCTGATCTCTGCACTGTTGGTACTGGTGCTGGGTGTATGGCCACAACCGCTGATTAGCATTGTGCGTTTGGCAATGCCGCTGATGTAATCTGTTACTTTGTAAGTCAGAAAGCCGCCGACATGCTCGGCGGTTTTTCTGAAAAAGAAGGGATAGTAGATAGACGCAGAGCGTTAAGTGAACTGTGTACGACTATCGCCAAAATACTCTAAACATAACTGCCTGAATTTTGCCCGCCATTCATCGATATTAAAATCATAGCGTTCCTGAAATGCAGTCGTTTCACTGGACATTATCCAGGCATAATTATGTAACAGGGTTAATGCCTGAAGCGGTTTTCTCTGCGCAAAATAAGTATCAACACACATCTGCATCAAGGGGTAATTATTATTTTCCTTTGTTCCTCCAAAGCTAAGATCTAATCCTTGTTCTTTAATGCACTGAATCACAGGATCATCCTGGAAATTCGGGACATCTGCGGCCTGTGACAGCAAATGAATGACTTTATTGTCAGGAACACCAAATGCCCAATTGCCAAGATAAGCATTAAGCGCAGCCTGTGCTGCAGCTTCTGTTTTTTTACATCGGCGATACTGGATTGCCAGTGCTAACCAATATTCGCTGACTTCAGGCAATTGTTCTGTTGCTCGCTGTAACAGTGGCAGTGCGTCATCAAGCCTTCCCGTTGAAAGACATTTCCGAGCAACACGGAAGAGATTTGCTGCAAAGTCTTGATCTTCGATGCTGATGCCATTTTCATGGGGATCATCATCATTCACTTCCAGCCATTCTTCGAACTTCTTAATGCTGGAAAAGGCAGGTACGATTCGCCATTCGTCATGGTACGTTTCGCACACTATAGGTAGTTTATGCTCCTGACCAATAGGCCAGTACAAACCGAAACAGTCTCCGTTACCATATGCTGCATCTGTAAGTACGGTAAATCCGTTCGGAGGAAAAGGCCCCGGGCAAATTCCATCAATGCCAGGTGAAATATCACTACTGCGAGGAATAAGTTTCATCATGTTCCTTCACATAAAAATTTATGTAAACATCCGCTTATCTGTTTATATAAATGTTTTAATCCCACCAACAAGTAACCGGATGCATACCCACAGGGACTTCAACCCATCCATGCTCCGTATCTTCTGACCATCCTTCCCAGCACTCATCAGGGGCAATTTCTTCTACAAACCAGCTCTGAACTTCTTCTGGTGAAGCAGTGGTGATAACTAAAATACTTTCACTAAAGGGCCAGTCTGGGTCATCGAACATCGTAATTTCTACCAAAACATCACTAACATTGTTACGCTCACGTATTTTCAGAAAATGGTGATAGATAGCTTGCGGAGATTGTTCTGGAATCACATTGCAACATATTGAACCATGGATATTATTGTCAATAAAAAAATCCTCAAGAGATAACAATGGACGAGGAGTATCAGGATTATTAACATCACCATTGATATTAACAAGTTGGGTAATGCGTTCTAAAGGTGTCATAATTATTCCCTGAAATAATATATTCATCAAACGAATGACATTGTTTGAATTCATTAGCAGATAAATAGTGACAATTCCATACGTATTATTAGTTTCAAGAGCATCATAACATGAATGTTAAGCAGGAAAACGTGAGATATTCAGTCAGGCCGGGTCGTTATCCAGACGTTGTTATATTTAATATCATAAATATTTAAAGGGGTTTGACATGGAATGGTTAAGTGAAATTCGTAAACTTCGGAAGAACGTACCTGTCGGTATCCAGGTTGCCAGACGTTTGTTAGAGAGGACTGGCGGTGATGTTGATGAAGCCATCAAGTTGTTTCATATTGACCAAATCAATATATTGACGGCAAAAGCAGACGTCACTCATCAGGAAGCAGAGAATGTTTTGTTGGCTACAAACTATGATATTGCAGAAGCTCTTCGGCGTATTGATGAACAACGCTATACACTGACGGAATTGATTTTGCGTAAAAATAAGGATGCCGGAGATGCCTTAAACAATATAGCATTGGCGATTGAATATGAGTGGGATCTCAAGCGTAAGTTTTGGTTTGGTTTTGCAGATATCCAATTATTACCGCCAGTTTTACAAACATTTATGCTGGTTTATGAATGGCATGAATATGTTGGTTGGGAAGGAATGGAGTGTGGGATATTTTTTGAAAGTGATCATACTCACCAGCAATTGCAAGCTTTGGGGTTATTAGAACTCGCCCAAAAAATGGTTACTGCAAGAATCCGATATGATGAGCTAAAAGACAAGGCCGAAAATTTTCACGAGATTACAGAGGATGACATATTCAAAATGCTTATAATACATTGTGACCAACTTGCAAGAGAGGTTGATTCTATATTACTGCAATTTGTGAAGGACAATATTGATGTTTTCCCGTGTCGCCATAACAGACACGAGTTATAAAAAATAATCCCAAAATTGAACAGGCTTTTTATCTACCTGGTAATGACAGGTTCAATTCCGTTTTCATCAAGCATGACAGATCGTTGCCAGCACAGAGGATATCGCTGTTACATACCGAATATACGGTATTGCATTTAACAATGCGACTAAGCAAGCATTTAGTAATATTTATACAAGGGGATAAAAACCGGACCATGGTTAAAGATTTTTTCAAGATGATCCTGGCGTAAATCTTAACTAATGGGTCTTTCTCCCCCAGGCATCAAGCTATATCACCCAACAATAACCGTCAGCGCATGATTCCCTTGTCGCAGCATACGTCGATACGCGCTAATCAGCTTTTCCATATCAAGCATGATCGAGGCAAAGAGTTGCCCCTCTAACTCTTCTGAAAAGGTCACTCCCGGATAAATCTCCATTTCATTGAGTCGCTTAATGGAAAACTGTTTACGCAGTTCATTTCGATCCAGTGATTCCAGTCGGTCGATTGTCGCGGCTAACTCCTGATTCCAGGTCAATCCAAGGAAGCCATCTATGCCATCTTCGAGGCTGTGTTCACCAAGCACGGCACGACTCAGCGGATCATTCTTCGCGGGATCAAAAGCAGAGGTGCCTGTCAGCCCAAAGTGTAAAAAATCCCAGCGTTTATCAATATCCAGTCGGCGTAATCCTGAAAGCGTGTCATGTATATTATCCATCAAAGGTTTTTCAGTAGACTCAAGCAGTTGGTTAATCTTTTCTGAGTCAATTTCTGCAAAATAGCCAATCATTCCCATTTATTTTTCCTCCGTTGAATTTCATGTTTCGCATCTTAAAACAGATGAGGGAAAATAAAATGTGCATGTCGCTTTTTCTGGACCCGCCTCGAGAAATTTTTATTATTTACTGTTGTATAACAAAGTTATAACACCATCCACTACCTGAGCCATTTTCTGATAATTCAATCTGTCTGCGGTATCACCGGGCAAGTGGTATTGTTTATTACGATAAAAAGCGGTGTCAGTAATCATTATGGCGGGAATATCGTGTTGCCAATAATTCAGGTGGTCAGAGAAATCAATACCGGGAATAAACCCTGGGGTATTCATAGAATAAACAGATAAATCCTGAGATGACAACAATGCCGCTTTTACCTGACGAACGGCGTTGATATCCTGTATTCTGCCGACCACGGCAATAAAGTCTCCCCGATCGGGATAAAGCCAGGACATTGCCGGGTAAGGGTAATTCTGGCTTCCAGGCGCAGAGTCGTAATAGCCAATCATCTCCAGTGCTATCATTAATTTCACTGGACGCTCAAGCGAAGCTGCATGCACCGCGCTCCCCATTTCATCGCTACGAAAGAAGGGCGGTTCTTCCGACGCATAGGCGACCAGCTGCACGCCTGTTTTCGGTACTTGCTGATGTAACAAACGTGCCAGTTCGAGTAATCCTGCCACACCGCTGGCGTTATCATCCGCGCCCGGCGTATAGGTCAATTGATCGTTTTCATAACTGCTGGCAGAGTCATAATGCGCACCAATAATAATCAGCGGTCCATCGGCAGGACCATAATCAGCAACAATGTTTTTGTAGGGGCCACCCGTAATGGGGACGTCCTGCGAGGTAACTCTGGCACCGCTACTGACAAAGACCTCTTTTATATATTCTGCGGACCTATTCAGATTATCAATATTGTCGGCACTACGTGGATGCACAGTTTGTGTAAGATAACGAACTGTTTTTTCTAATTGCTCAGGACTTGCGTGTCGGGGCGTTGACGGTAATGCATTGACCCAGGGTTGGTAAAAAATAATCATAGGGAGTAAAAACACAAATAATATAATAAAAGCAAAGATTATTTTTTTCATATGCAAATTATTAATGGGTTGCGTTGTTGAATCATTATTTGCTATGGGTTTCGATATTGTATTTTATTAAGATTAGCAGGATTATACAAAGAGTATATTTTATGTCTGGTGCCTGAGTTTATTTAAAAGGATTTTATATGCGAAATAAAAATATAATCATGTTGCTTATGAGTAGTTTGATTTTGTCAGGATGTGGGCCGCAACCTGAGAATAAGGAAAGTCAGCAACAACAACCCAGTACTCCCACAGAGCAGCAAGTGCTTGCCGCGCAGCAAGCTGCAATAAAAGAGGCTGAGCAAAGCGCCGCCGCCGCGAAAGCCTTGGCCCAGCAAGAAGTGCAACAATATTCAGACAAACAGGCTTTACAGGGGCGATTGCAGGAAGCGCCAACATTTGCAAGAGCGGCTAAAGCAAAAGCTACACATATCGCAAATCCAGGAACCGCTCGCTACCAGCAGTTCGATGATAATCCGGTTAAGCAGGTAGCGCAAAATCCGTTGGCGACGTTTAGTCTTGACGTTGACACTGGCAGTTATGCGAATGTAAGGCGTTTCCTCAATCAAGGGCTGTTACCTCCGCCAGACGCTGTGCGGGTGGAGGAGATAGTCAATTATTTCCCGTCTGATTGGGATATCAAAGACAAACAATCTATTCCGGCCTCTAAGCCAATACCTTTCGCTATGCGCTACGAATTGGCACCTGCACCATGGAATGAACAGCGAACATTGCTGAAAGTTGATATCCTGGCGAAAGATCGCAAAAGTGAAGAGTTACCAGCTTCTAATCTGGTCTTTCTTATCGACACTTCTGGTTCAATGATTTCTGATGAACGTTTGCCACTTATCCAGTCTTCGTTGAAATTATTGGTCAAAGAACTTCGTGAGCAGGATAACATTGCCATCGTGACCTACGCTGGCGACTCCCGTATTGCATTGCCTTCTATCTCCGGGAGTCATAAGGCGGAAATTAATGCCGCAATTGATTCGCTGGATGCCGAAGGCAGTACCAATGGCGGTGCCGGGCTGGAACTGGCTTATCAGCAGGCGACGAGGGGGTTTATTAAGGGCGGCATCAATCGCATTTTATTAGCCACTGACGGTGACTTTAACGTTGGCATTGACGATCCAAAATCGATTGAATCAATGGTCAAAAAACAGCGGGAGTCTGGTGTTACTCTGTCGACGTTTGGCGTGGGGAATAGCAATTACAACGAGGCAATGATGGTGCGAATTGCCGATGTTGGTAACGGCAACTACAGCTACATTGATACCCTCTCTGAAGCGCAGAAAGTATTGAATAGTGAAATGCGGCAGATGTTGATTACCGTAGCAAAAGATGTCAAAGCGCAAATTGAGTTTAACCCCGCGTGGGTAACGGAATACCGTCAGATTGGTTATGAAAAGCGCCAACTTCGGGTGGAACATTTTAATAACGACAACGTTGATGCAGGGGATATAGGCGCAGGCAAACATATAACGTTGTTATTCGAATTAACGCTGAACGGGCAAAAAGCATCAATTGATAAGTTACGCTATGCCCCGGATAACAAATTAGCGAAATCGGACAAAACGAAAGAACTGGCCTGGTTAAAAATTCGCTGGAAATACCCGCAGGGAAAAGAAAGTCAGTTAGTTGAATTCCCGCTGGGGCCAACAATAAACGCGCCCTCTGAAGATATGCGTTTTCGCGCAGCAGTAGCTGCATATGGGCAAAAGTTACGCGGTTCTGAATACCTGAACAATACCTCCTGGCAGCAGATCAAACAGTGGGCTCAGCAGGCAAAAGGGGAAGATCCACAGGGTTACAGGGCGGAATTTATTCGCCTGATTGAACTGGCGGATGGTGTGACTGACATCAGTCAGTGATGACTGTTTAGCAAACTATGTTCGACCAGTCAGCATATTTGCTGACTGGTCGAATTAATTAACAATGATGTTAACTCACTCTTTTGCCGGATGCTCTATTTTTGGGTTGTGAGTGTTTTATTTCTAAGTTTCTATAATAATGATTGATATTTGCATCGCCATATTTATCTAAATAACAATTTCTGTTTGCCAGTCGATGTTGAAAATCAATTTCGTACTGCTCTTCTGCTGAATATTTTTTAAATCTGTCAGCATAGTTTTTTAATAACGTATAGGGGGCGCTGTCAGAATTGCTTTCCCTTTGTTCAATCACTTCCTGGGCTGCCATGCACACAAATGCACCGCAACTTTGGCTTAAGTATTGCTGAAGATCGGCATGTAAAAATATTATCTCTGGGGTGATGCTGCCAACTTACTGATTTAGTGTATGATGGTGTTTTTGAGGTGCTCCAGTGGCTTCTGTTTCT
>OGSN01000175.1_pt1 | contig 22607 bp, 20 predicted proteins | sample 1573891 | NCBI WGS metagenome assembly OGSN01 (sample SAMN03295857, study PRJEB24534) | human gut metagenome | isolation source: fecal sample 7 from infant 8 | host: Homo sapiens | place: USA: Pittsburgh, PA | collected 2014-07 | reverse complement strand
ACTTTATCTTTTGCATCGTCAAAACGTCCTTTTAAATCTGCCATGCTAATCCCTCCTAAATAATTAATTACATAATAAGAGTATCATTCTTAGCCATTTCCTTCAAATATAATGCATGAACTGCGAATAAATGGTTATTTTTGAGCTATTAAAGCTTTTTTTGCCAAGGCAAAGCAACCAATTGTTCCTGGATTATCTTCTAAAAGAGGCGTCACCAAGTATTTTTCTAAAGGCGGTGTTTCCACATATCCATTGACTAATTCAGCAAATTTTTCACGAACTTTCGGCATCAAATGACGTTGTTTCATGACGCCGCCGCCTAAAATGATCACTTCTGCGCTAAATAATAAGCTTCTAGTTCCCAAGTTTTATGATCCTCTTCCAATAAATGTCCTTTTTTACCAGAACGACCTTCAACTGCTGGTCCTGCTGCAATCCCTTCTAAACAATCTCCATGATAAGGACAATTTCCTGCATACGTATCTTCAGGATGACGACGGACTAACGCATGCCCCATTTCTGGGTGGCTAAAGCCTTCAATAAACTCACCGTTTTGAATCGCTCCAGCGCCAACACCAGTTCCAATTGTATAATATACACAACTAGATGTATGTTGCCCATTTCCAGCAACATACTCACCATATGCCGCAGCATTCACATCCGTTGTCCAAGCCATTGGCACATCAAAATGTTGTTTCATAGTCCCTAACAAGTCAAAGTTACGCCAAGCTAATTTTGGTGTAGAAGTGATATAACCATACGTAGGAGAATCAACGTGAATATCAATCGGACCAAACGAACCAATCCCAATCGCTTTTAAAGGATATTGTTGGAAAAATTCTATTACTTTTTTCATTGTTTCTTCTGGGGTTGTTGTGGGAAAACTGACACGTTCTACGATGGTCAAATCATCTGTCCCAACGCCACATACAAATTTTGTGCCACCGGCTTCGATACTTCCTAAAAGTTTTTCTGTCATTGCAATATGCTCCTTCGTTTCCATTTTATAAGTAAGCGGATACATTACTTTTGATTAAATAACTAACATACACGTTTAGTTTACCACTTTTTTTTCGTTTCGACAGAACAATTTAACAATTTCAGTCAGGTTGCCCAATGAAATCTGGCAAGTTGCTAAAGAGCATTTTCCTAAAACAAAAAACGAGCATTCACGGTTATCTAACAATGAATGCTCGTTTTTTGTTTATTGATTCTTTAGCGAAAAATATAACAATAGTCCGATTGTAATCCACCCACCACTAAGTAAAAGCATTAACCAACTTAAAAGCGTTTCTTTTAGAATACTTCTGGGTTCTTTTGCATGCTGAATAAAACTCATACTAGTCAGCAAAGAAAAGAGGAAAAACATAAAACAAATGACCGCTAAACCGCCAGACAACCAAAACCAACTAGCCATTATTCTCACTCTCCTTTTCGCTTGTTTTTTGATAATTATTGCGCCAAATGACACTATAAATTGCCCCAATTGTGATTACTAACAACGTGTAGAAAGTCGGTAACCACCATGTAGGTAGGACCCATTTGACCGTAGCTTCTTGATTCAATTTTTTTGCTTCACGAGTGTTAATCGTAAATTCTTGTTGAAAAGGCCAAGACCGTTGTTCATCTTGTTGTAAAATAGCACGTCCTGTAAATATATAAGTCCCAGCATCTAGCGGTTGTTTGCCCAAATCAAGATGAAAATTCATGGAACTATTTGGGGCAAAGCGAACATTTTTTAGTGTCCGTTGTGCAATTTTTTTAGAGGATCCTTTTTTTATCACTTGACCTTCTAAACGAACTTCTGGAAAAATAGCAGCATACGGATTTTGAATGACCGCCTTTAGCGATTTGGACCCTAAAGCAATTGTAGGTGTTACTTTCACTAATTTCAGTTGGTTCACCTCTGTTAAAGGAGCATTCTCAGCACTCCTCATGGCAATCGCAACATTAAACCCGTAGCGACTGGTTAATCCCATTGTTTGGTTCTCTTCCTCTGTTTTTTCATCTTTGAGATGCGCATAAACCCCGCCTAAAACAACTCCTTTGATAGGCTTATCAAGTCCCTTCACCTTCATCTTTGCTGATACTGTTTGATGAGGCGGCACACTCACTTCCTCATTTTCTAAAGTAACCAAGTCTGTCAGCGGAACCTTTAACGATGAATCAAGTGGTTTATCAAAATCATTGTACACAATCAACCCATTATCATTTGTTGATGCATTTGCTAGAGTCAATACGATGGACAATTTTTCGTCTGTCTTATTTTTTATATCTAGGACAATAGTGGAAGATTGCTTTGGTGCCAGAATTAAATCATAATAACTAGATGTTCCTGACACTTGATTTTCTGGTAAAACAGGCGTTACTGTAAATTTAGTCTTCATTTCTTCTGTAGCTTCTACTTTTGGAACAATAATAAAAAATGTGAAAAACAGAAATAGACAGAAAACACCGACTTTTTTTCTACTCATTTCTTCAAGATCTCCTTTATAAAGCTGAATGTACCTACTAGTCTAACAAATCAGCGAAACAATGCTGATCAATCTTTGACTTTTGGGAAGGATAATCTTGAAAAGAAAGAGGAAAAGATTGGTAAGTTGCTTTATTTCTTTTCTCTGAATTAAAACTACATATTTAACGCAAAAAAAGAGGTTTCCCACCACAGTGGAAAACCTCTATAAACCTTGTCATAACAATGTTTTGAAAGACTATGCGTCTGGATTTGCGTTTTCGTCTTTGAGACCGTATTTTTTGTTGAAACGGTCCACACGTCCGTCGGCTTGTGTGAATTTTTGACGACCAGTGTAGAATGGGTGTGAGTCTGAAGTAACCTCAACACGTAATAATGGATAAGTGTTGCCATCTTCCCATTCAACAGTTTCTGAAGATCCTTTAGTTGAACCTGAAAGGAATTTGAAACCTGTTGTTGAATCCATGAATACTACTGGTTGGTAATTTGGATGGATATCTTGTTTCATACGTTTTTTTCGCTCCTTTGCCCTGATCCATTTGCTGTATCAGAGTTATTTTGTCGGTATACAACAATGCTATCTTACCATGTTTTCAGTTGGTATGCAATTATCTTTTTGGATTTCTTTTAATTTGTTTGCCAAACGAAACATCATGGAAAACTTCAAATAATTGTTGATTATTTTGGGTCCGTTTCAACATTTTTATGAATTGATCCGTATATTCCAGCGAGTCTCCTGACATATTATTTCTCAATTTCCACGTTTCTTCTAGTTGTTCTGGTGTCATTAGCAACTCTTCTTTTCGCGTACTTGATTTTTTAATATCAATTGCTGGGAAAATACGGCGCTCTGCTAATTCACGAGATAAATGGAGCTCCATATTGCCTGTGCCTTTGAATTCTTCATAGATGACATCATCCATTCGGCTACCTGTATCCACCAATGCCGTGGCTAAAATAGTCAGACTGCCCCCTTCTTCGATATTTCTGGCAGCACCAAAAAATCGTTTAGGTTTGAAAAACGCAGCTGGATCTATTCCGCCACTTAAGGTTCGACCACTAGGCGGGACCACTAAATTATAGGCCCTTGCTAAACGAGTGATGCTGTCCATTAAAATAACTACGTCCCGTTTGTCTTCAACTAAGCGCATTGCTCGATCCAAAACCAATTCAGCAACTCGCGTATGATTTTGTGGTTGTTGATCAAAAGTTGAAGAAACCACATCGCCTTTAACGCTTCGCTCTAAATCAGTCACTTCTTCAGGACGCTCGTCAATTAACAACAGAATCAATTCCACATCAGGATGATTTTCTGTAATCCCATTAGCAATTTCCTTTAAAACACTTGTTTTCCCGGCTTTTGGCGGCGCTACAATTAAACCACGTTGCCCAAAACCAATTGGGGCAAATACATCAATCATTCGTGTTGATAATCTGCCAGCCGTTGTTTCTAACGTTAATTGTTTTTCAGGATACAACGGTGTTAGCGCTGGAAAATGTGGCCGCTCTTTCGCTTCTTCAGGATCTTTCCCATTGACACTTTCAACATGCATGAGTCCATAGTAACGTTCTGATTCCTTTGGCGGACGCGCCTTGCCAGCTACTTTGTCCCCATTTCTCAATCCGAAACGACGAATTTGAGAAGAAGAAATATAAATGTCTTCTGCACTTGGTCCATAATTAATTGGCCGCAAAAAACCATAACCATCCTGAGAAACAATATCTAAAATTCCTTCCATGAAGAAAAACCCTTGCTTCTCAGCTTGTGCACGAATCACAGCTAAAGACAATTCTTTTTTGTTCATTTGGCTATAATAAGGAATTTTAAACTCTTTCGCGTACGCATAAATATCTTTTAACGTACTGTTTTCCAATTCAGCCATTGTTAAATAGTCGCTCATTGATCCACCTCAAACGGACCTTCTTGTTCTTCGGTTTCTAGCATTTGAATATCAGCACCCAAAGCAGTTAACTTTTCGATAATGTGGTCGTACCCACGTAAAATATATTCTACATTATAAATCGTGGTCGTACCTTCAGCCATCAAGCCGGCAGTGACTAGGCAAGCGCCTGCCCGTAAATCAGAGGCGACTACTTCTGCACCGTGCAATTGATTTGGGCCATTTAAGATAATCATATTGCCTTCAACCGAAGCATCAGCCCCCATCCGCACCAACTCAGGGATATGCTTATTTCGTTGAGCATAAATCGTATCAATAATTTCACCAGTTCCTTGCGCTTTTAAAAGTAATGGCGTTAACGGTTGTTGCAAGTCTGTGGCAAAACCAGGATACGGATAGGTTTTCACCGTCGTCATTTTCAGATCATGTGACGGATGAACTTCAATCATGTCTTCTTCAATTGTCATCTTAACGCCCATTTCTTGCAATTTCGCAATGAAGCTTTCTAAATGCTCATAAATAACATTTCGAACTTTGATTCCTTCACCCATAGCTGCTGCCATAGCTAAATAAGTCCCAGCTTCAATTCGATCTGGAATAATCGAGTGACGACAACCATGTAATTCTTCGACACCTTCAATCCGAATAACGTCCGTTCCAGCTCCTCGGACTTTTGCACCCATGTTATTTAATAATGTAGCAATATCAATAATTTCTGGCTCACGCGCAGCATTTTCAATAATCGTTTTGCCTTTGGCTTTAACTGCGGCTAACATGACATTGATTGTAGCGCCAATAGATACCATATCCATAAAAATTCGTGTTCCTTGTAAGCCAGCTTCGTCTGTTCTCAAGTACATCGCCCCATGTTCGTTGGTTACATGAGCGCCTAATGCTTCAAATCCTTTGATATGTAAATCAATTGGACGAGGGCCTAAGTAACAACCGCCAGGTAAGCCGACAACGCCTTCCCCAAATCGACCAAGAAGTGAGCCCATAAAATAATAGGATGCACGTAAGCTATTGATTTTTCCTTTTGGCATTGGCACAGAAACAACTTCTGTTGGGTCAATAATTAATGTATTATTTTCAAAAGTAATTTTAGCACCCATAATTTCTAAAATTTCAATTAATGAGTGAACATCCTGAATGTCAGGAACGCCATCTAAAGTCACGGGCGTATCTGCTAAAATAGCAGCTGGAATTAAAGCGACCACACTATTTTTAGCGCCGCTAATGGTTACTTCGCCTTTTAATGGACGATTCCCATTGATTACGATTTTTTTCATTTATATTCTCACCTATCTGTAATATACGTTTTCTAAATAAACTACCCAATCATTCTATCATAATCAAGCTTAAGAAAAAAGAAAACTTCTCAGGTATTTTAATAGAATGAAAAAATAACAAAAAATAAAAAAGACAGCCACGTGCTGTGGCTGTCTTTAACGTAACTAGTTGATTAAGCTTTGTTAGCTGAACCGAACCAATCAATGTGTTCTTCTGCATCTTTGATGATTGCAGCTTTACCTGGTGCTAATAATTTACGAGGGTCAAATCCTTTACCTTCTAAATCTTTACCAGCTTCAATATATTCGCGCGTTGCTTTAGCGAATGATAATTGGAATTCTGTATTTACGTTAACTTTTGAGATACCCATTGAAATTGCTTTTTCAATTTGTTCTTGAGGAATACCAGAACCTCCGTGTAATACTAGAGGTACATCAGAACCGACAGCTTCAGCAATTGCTTGTAAGTGATCAAATGCTAAACCTTTCCAGTTTTCTGGATATTGACCATGGATGTTACCGATACCACATGCTAAGTAGTCAATACCTGTAGCAACCATTTGTTTACATTCTTCGATATCAGCTAATTCGCCAGTACCGATGATTCCGTCTTCTTCACCACCGATTGAACCAACTTCACATTCAACAGAAATACCTTTAGCGTGAGCTTTTTCAACTACATCTTTCGCTAATTTTAAGTTTTCTTCGAATGGTAAGTGAGAACCATCAAACATGATTGAAGTATAGCCAACTTCGATACATTCTAAAGCAGCTTCGTAGTCACCGTGGTCTAAGTGAATTGCTACTGGAACTGTGATATTCATTGAGTCTACTAAATTAGTAATCATGTCTTTAGCTACTTTGTAGCCGCCCATGTATTTAGCAGCGCCCATTGATGTTTGGATTAGAACTGGTGCTTTTTTAGCTTCTGCTGCTTCTAAAATCGCTTGTGTCCATTCTAAGTTATTTGTGTTATAGCCACCTACTGCATAGCCGCCTTTACGTGCTGCTTTTAAGAATTCTGCTCCTGATACTACTGGCATAAAAAATTCCTCCTAAGTTTTTAAAAACTTTATTTGTTAGGTGTTCCCTAACCAACGGTTCTATTTTAGCAGAATTCCTGACACTTTTCTAGTAAAATTCCCTTTTTCAGAAAATTTTTGTCTATTCTTTCACATAACCTTCATTTTTATAAAAAAACCTCCAGTTTTCCCGTTAAGACTTTGGGACCTAAAGGCCGACTTGCTATTTTAATTTTTTCTTTGGTGGATAACGTTTCACCTTGTAAGATTGAAGCTCAGGAAATGTTCCTGTACTATGAAAAATCCGTTGTTCATCTTCATTGGCAAAACGCCCTAAAACCGATTGTGTTGGTAAAATATTTACAAAGGCATTCTCATCGATACTGTAAACTGCTTGTTCTAAATCATAGAGTTCGTAGCGAGTAATGACCATCATAATCATCCGACCTTCTGCACCTGAATAGCCGCCGATTGAAGGCAACAAGGTCATGCCACGAGCGATTTGTTGAGAAACTTCTAAGGCAACGGCTTCTGGTCTCGTGGTGACAATCATTGCTGTGACTTTTTGGTGACTGGTATGAATCATGTCGACCACCTGACTCAAACAGTAAATAGAAATAATAGTATACAACGCACTTTCCCAGTTAAATACAAAACCAGCCAACAGCACAATAATACCATTTAATAAGAACATAAAATTACCAACGGTTTTCCCTGTTGTTTTTGAAAGAATCAGTGAAATAATGTCCATGCCGCCAGTGTTAAAGCCCATTTTCAATGAAAGCCCTGCGCCAACGCCGACTAAGACACCACCCATAATTGCGTTCATCAAAGGATTCGTTGTGACTGTTACGATTGGCACAAACATAGTGACAACGGAAATGCCAATAACATTGATGAAACTAAGAATCGTTGATTGTTTCCCTAATTTTACAAACCCTAGAATGAAGACGGGAATGTTTAAAAATAAAATGAAGATCCCTGTATTAATATGGATTCCTAAATTTGTATATAATAATGTAGCAATGATTTGCGCAATTCCGTTCATCCCTGCCGAAAAAACTTTTGCCGGAATCAAAAAGAAATTCAAACCGACCGCAGAAGTCAAAGCGGTTATCGCCATCACTGCTATTTTTTTTATCGATTCATTCCTTTGGTAAGTACTAACCAATCGACTCATTTTTCTTCGCTCCTTCGCTATTCTTCTGACTTAGAATAACAGGTTCTATCCTAAAAGAAAAGGGGCTAAAAGCGAACATTGAAAAAAATTTTTTTTGCAACGTTTCCATGAAAGAATGCGGGAAGATATCCCTAAAAACTGATCTTCTTATTTCTCTATTCAAAATGATTCTAGCCTAACCTTTTTTACTATTTCATGATATGATGAAGCAAAGAATATTTTAGGAGGTTTTTACATGGCTGCAAAAGAAGCAAGTTTTGATGTAGTTTCAGAGGTCAATATGGAGGAAGTCAAAAACGCAATTCAAATTGCCTTAAAAGAATTGAAAAATCGTTTTGACTTTAAAGGGTCAATTGCTGATATTAAATTGGAAAACGATAAACTAGTAGTCGTAGCTGAAGATGATTATAAAGTCGAGCAAGTGAAGGATATTTTATTTGGAAAATTAGTCAAACGCAATGTTCCGATTAAAAATATTCATTTCTCAGAAAGTGAAAAAGGCGGTACTGCTCGCCAATATGGTGATTTAATCAGTGGTATTGATAAAGAAAATGCGAAAAAAATCAACACAGCTATCAAAAACTCTGGTATTAAAGTTAAGTCACAAATCCAAGAAGACAAAATTCGGGTAACTGGAAAAAGTCGGGATGATTTACAAAAAGTCATGGCTCTTTTACGAGAATTAGATTTACCAATGGCTCTTGAGTTTAATAATTATCGCTAAAAAAATCCTTCAACTGTTAATGAACAGTTGAAGGATTTTTTTAGTTTTGGTACCGGCCATTCTTGATTATTCAATAAAACGATTGGTCGGCGTTGAATTTTTTCTGAAAAAGCGGCAATTGCTTTGAAGACCTTTGGCATAAAATAAAACGCATTTAATTCTTCTAAATCCAGTTCTTCTTCTGCCGCAAACGCGACACAAACTTCTTGTTCTGAAAGCATAATTTCAATTTTCTTTAAAAATTGAAGTTGCCGCATTCCCGGTACGAAATAACCAGCCTTTGCAACACGAGAGGTTGTAATATCTAACTTATCACTAATGATTAGCGCTAGTGTCATTAACTCTTCCGAATCAAAGCCATTACTATGATTTTCTATAGAAGATAAAATTTCTTCTTGATAAGGCAAACAAATCTTTTGCTTACGAAAATATGCTTCTGCAAATTGTTTCCCACGAAGTGCATGTCCTGCTTTTCCTTGTAGCGCACCCACATCATGGAGCAGTGCCGCAATTTTTGCCGCCTCTAAATACTCCTCTGAAACAGCAAGTTGTTTCAAAATCATTTCCGTCATGGCTACGACATTGTTTACATGAAACCAATTATGGTATGCCCACCCAGCTTCTTCATCTTCCATTTGACCAATTGCATCATAAATTTGTCGAATTTCAGTATCTTGATGAATGCGTTCAAACAGCTTCATTTATTTTCTCCTTAAAATTAGTTACTGTTCCAAAAATTCTTTTAACTCTGCAGGATTTTTTTCGCTGTTTAAACCAACAATTAAACGAATCCGCGCTTTCGGTCCGTTTAAGCCACGAGCAAAAACAACCCCCATTTTTTTCAAGCCAACGCCACCACCAGCATAATCATAGATATCTTCAGCAATGCCATTGGAACAACGAGAAACTAAAACGACTGGAATCCCGTTGTCTAGCATCTTTTGTAATGCTGGGAGCGTTTCTGGCGGTAAATTGCCCGCACCTAGCGCTTCAATTACTAACCCATCCGTTTCTGGGGTGTTTAATAATTCAAACATCCGTTCACCCATCCCCGCATAGGCCTTCACTACGTGAACATTTCCTTTCACAGAAGAAACATCGCAAACTTCTTGTGGTAAGACCTCTTTCGCAAAAAAAGCACGTTCTTTCGCAATGGTTCCTATTGGTCCAAAAGTTGGCGTCCGAAACGTCGCTACGTTCGTTGTATGTGTTTTTGTCACATAACGCGCCGTATGAATTTCATCATTCATCACGACTAAAACACCTTTATCGTATGATTCGTCTGAACAAGCAGTCCAAATAGCACTGATGAAATTATACAAACCATCACTACCGATTTCGTTACTTGACCGCATTGCTCCTGTTAAAACAATGGGGATTTTTTTCTCTAAGGTTATATCTAAAAAATAAGCAGTTTCTTCTAATGTATCTGTTCCATGCGTAATAACCACGCCATCAATTGGTTCAGAATAAGCTTTTTGAATCCGTTCTTTTAATTGAAACATCCGTTCTAAGGTCATGTGTGGTGAGGGAATATTAAAAATATCTTCGACAACTAAATGAACCTTGCCAGAAAATAATGCTTCTTGTTCCATCAACGGATTTTTTTCATTCGGGGCAACACTTCCTCCTGCTACTTTCGACATGGAAATGGTCCCACCTGTATGAAGGACTAAAATGGTCTTCATTTGTTTCCTCCTTTGTTTTCTTTATTTTTTAACCAAAATTGTTTCACTTGTTGAATGAGTTGTTCATTGGTGTTTGCCTTTCGATGCGCCAACCAATGCGGCGGAAAGAAACGCTGGACACTTGGTAATTCAAATCGTTCGTCTAATAACAACACAAAGCCTTTATCTTGCGCATCTCGAATGACACGTCCAGCCGCTTGCAAGACTTTATTCATGCCAGGAATTTGATACGCAAATTGAAACCCTTGCCCTCGCTCTTCTTGATAAAAAGTGCGAATCAGTTCTTGCTCCGGATTCATTTGTGGTAGCCCGACACTAACAATTATCGTACCAATCAATCGGGTACCTTTCAAGTCAATTCCTTCTGAAAATATACCACCTAAAACACAAAAACCGATGAAAGTTTCTTGAGGATTCTCTTTAAATTCAGCTAAAAATGCTTCTCGCTCTTTTTCGTTTAAGTCCGTTCCCTGAATTTGAGTTTTTACTTGCGGATAGCGTTGGCTAAATACTTGATAGACATCATCCATATAGGCATAAGAAGGGAAGAAAATTAAATAATTACCTGTTTTTGTTTCACTTAACTTCCCTAAAAGTTCACTAATCTGTGGATAACTTTTTTCACGGTTTTTATAGGTTGTTTGGAGATGACTACCAATCATCAACAATTGATTTTCTTCTGGAAAAGGATACGGAATCCGATAACGTAGGCTTTCTTCACCTCCACCAAGCACTTCTTGATAATAATTCAGAGGTGTTAAACTTGCCGAAAATAAGATACTCGCTTTCCCTTTATCTAATCGTTGTGACAATAAATAAGCCGGATCGACACAAAATTGTTTCACAACGCAGTCATAGTTTCGCAAAGAAATAGACGTATAAAAGCCGTTGTCGTAATACTCGCTGATTCGAAGATAACTTAAACAATCAAAATAAAAACTGAGAATCGACGCCAATTCCTCAATGTGTTGATTTTCTGGCAACCATTCTGCAATTACTTCTGTTAATCGATGTATCTGTTTAACTAATGAATCAATTGGCGCACGTTGGGCAAAAAAATCCGTGTCTTTTTCTTCACAGATTGCTTCAATATCATCAAACGTAGTTAAGACTTTTTGACAAGCTCTTTTTAATTGAATAGATTCTTTTTGCAATCTTTTTTGAATTTGCAAAACCGCATTCCTAGAAATAGCGGCCGAATACATCTCCCGTGAACGATTAACCAAATTATGGGTTTCATCCACTAAAAAAATATTCTCTTCTGCACTTTGGGGTTCTTCAAAGAAGCGCCGTAAATAAACCGTTGGATCAAATAGATAATTGTAATCGCCAATAATTAAATCACACCAAAGACTTGCATCTAGCGACAACTCGAATGGACACAATTGGTGCTTTTGTGCATACCGTTCAATAACCTCTCTCGTTAAATGATTTTCATGTTGCAATAAATCCCACAGTCCCTCATTTAAACGATCATAATAGCCGTCAGCAAACGGGCAATGTTCTGGTGTACAATTTCGTTCAGTTAAAAAACAAATTTTATCTTTTGCTGTTAACGTAATACTCTTAGTTTGCGCTTGTTTTTCGGACAGCGCTTTGACGGCATCTTCAGCCACTTGCCGCGTAATGGTCTTAGCTGTTAAATAAAAAATCCGTTCGCCTTCTTCTTCACCAATTGCTTTCATCGCTGGAAAAAGAGTGGACATTGTCTTGCCTGTTCCAGTTGGTGCTTCCACGAAGAGCCGCTGTTTACTAAGAATTGTTTTATAGACGGCTACCGCCAATTCTCGTTGCCCTTTGCGATACTCCCCGTAAGGAAAACTAAGATTTTTTAATGATTTATTTCTCAAAATACGCCACTCTTCTTTAAAAATTACCCACTGTTCATAGCGCTTCATCAAATCAGTAAAAAACTCCGCTAATGCAGCTTCTGTAAAATGGCGTTCTTGTCGTGTGATTTGTTTTGTGGTGGTCTGATAATAAGTGAGTTGCAGCGTTATTTCAGAAAGTTGTTCTTGTTGGCAATACATGTGACCATAACACATCGCTTGATACCAAAACAATTCGACCTTTTCTGGCGGCAATTCTTCAAACGCTGGCTCGGATGTTTTAATTTCATCAATGACCACTTGCCCAGTTTCTTTCACAAAAATGCCGTCTGCACGACCTTCTACACAATAATTATGGCCATTTAAAGGCACCTCAATTTTTAAAGATACTTCCTTTTGATAAAGGCTCCCCGCTTCCTTTTGCAACATTCGATGAAGGCGACTACCTTCTTGTGGTGTATGTTCACTCACATGGCGAGAATCGATACTTCCCCGCCTTAAAATAAATTCGACCACTTGACGCACCGCAATTTTTCTCGTTGATTTCACGTAATCCCACCTATCTGCCTCCCTATTATAGAACATACATTCGCTAAACAAAAGCAAAAAATCCAAAACGAACACAATCATGCGTTCATTCTGGATTTCTCTTTAGATTATCAACAATTAAAAACAACTTGTTTCTTCTAACTGTTTGGTTTCTTTTCCATTTGCTTTTGCCACGACCAATTGCGCCATTTGTTTAAACGAATTATTTAAACCAATGCCGCCCTTTTTGGGCATCTTCACAATCGGTACTTGCTGATAATAGTGACTAACTGCTGGATTTTCTTCTGCCATCGCTGCAATTGCAGGAATGCCTGCAGCATTAAACTTACAAGCTAGATGAGCGGCCATTTCTCCAAAATTAGGATAATGCATGGCAGGTCCGCAAAGAACCGCATTGGCATGAAACTTTTTTGCAAAGCCAATAAATTTCTTTGCTACCTCTTCCTCGTTTTCCAAATAATATTGGTCACCACAATAAAGTGTCGCAACAATTTCCGCTCCTTGCTTCTGTAAAAATGGTAGCAATGTTACCCCTGGACCTAAGGGAGCTTTTTTACCACTTGGTTTCAGCTGAGCTTGTTCATCACTGCCAAATCCTGCTAAACTGTGGTTTAAGACTAAAAGGATTTTTTTCATGCCTATTTCCTCCTTATTTATAAATCATCGAAGTCAAAGGAATCAAAATCAATTTCTTCACTCTCTTCTTCTTGTGCTTGTGCTTTCCATTCTTCACGTAAATATTGGTCATCCATAACTCGAATAAAAGGATAATAAATGAACATTCCTAGTACCAATAAGAGAGCTTGCAGAATTGATCCTTGCCAACCGCTGACTAAAAATCCTGAGATAATTGGTGGGGTCGTCCACGGCAATTGAATACCGTTCGTCAATGGAACTAAGCCCCAATCCATAGCAAAATAGGCAATAATAATATTAATTGCGGGTACTAATACAAATGGAATTAAAAGGATTGGATTTAAAACAATTGGCAACCCAAAAATGATTGGTTCGTTAATCCCAAAAACACCAGGAATTAGTGAAAGTTGCGAAAGCTTTTTAATTCGTTGACTTTTACAGAATAAGACCATCACAATGATTAATGAGAGTGTGGAACCGGCGCCACCAAATGTTGCAAACATATCTTGAAATTGTCCAGTGATGATGTTGGGAATTTCATGACCGTCTTTAAATGCTTGTAAATTTTCAACAGACAATGCCCGCAAAACAGGATTAAAGACTGCGCCAACCACGCTACCTCCGTTAATGCCAAAGAACCAAAAGAAGTGTAAAAATAAATAAGCAATGCTCATCGCACCTAAGGTATTACCAAGACTCAATAAGGGCGTTTGTAGAAATTCAAAAATAACATCTTGTAAATTACCATAAGGAGTTAAAGCAGCCAGCCAATTGACTAAAAACATGAGAGTAACAACTAAAAAACTCGGAATCAGGGCCTCAAAAGACTTAACAACTGTTGGTGGCACTCCTTCTGGCATTTTTATTGTCCACCCTTTACGAACAATGGCCACAAATAAACGAGTCGCAATTAATGCGACAATCATTCCTAAAAACAAGCCACTGGAACCCATCCATTTTAAAGGTAAACTAGTAACTTCATAAACCTTTGAACTATTTTCCGGTGTAAATAATGTTTGATAAGGCGTTACAATAAAAAATGAAACCAATGCGATAATTCCTGCTTGCATTGCATCCACATTGAATTGTTTTCCTAAACTATAGGCAATACCGACAACGGCCAGAATAGTCATTACATCAAAACTAGCACTAGCTGGAACAGACATCATTGTCGCCCAGTCTTTACCAAGCAAATGAGACATCCAAGTATCCCATTGTGGCAAAGGAAAATTAGCAATTAATAAGAAGACCGAACCAACAATCAACAAGGGCGTTGATAAAAGGAAGCCATCACGAATCGCTACTAAATACTTATTTTCTCCTATCACTTTTGCCAAAGGGGTCAATACGCGCTCTAACCAATCCAAAAATTTTTGCACGGTCGTCACTCCTATCTATTATTTTTTATTTTGCTTAATTAACCGCAGCGCTTCTTTCAATGCTTTTTCGCCATCCATCATGCCATAAATTTCTGGCGCAATTGCAGCGACAGGAATCCCTTGAGGAGCAAATTGTTCTTTTGTTTTTTCTAATAAAAAACGGACTTGTGGTCCTAATAAAATAGCAACAGGCTTCTCTGCTTCAACCACTTCTTGTGCTCTTGCAATAGGAAAAGCAGTAATCATTAAAGGCATTTGATGTTTTTCCACCACTTCCATCATTTTATTAACCATAATACTTGTAGACATTCCTGCATCACAAAAAAGATAAATTTGTTTTTTACTCATGTTCCTTCACTCTCCTCATTTATTCAATTGGTGCTTTGATTCTTTTTTCATAGGCTGCTAACCATTCTTGTGAAATCGGCTGAATCTCTGTGGTATGATTCTTGCCTGGATTTGCAATATAGATTTCTGGTTGCTGCATATCAGTACCAACCGTAAAAGTAAATTCCACATTCGTAGCTACGCCCCAGTCTCCCTGTTTGTTCATGGCCACTAGTGAAAAAGCTCCTGCTTTCCCATAACGTTGGGTCAATTTTTCATGAAAAGCATAGACGGCTTGATCACATGCTTGTTGTGGCGAGCACCCTTCCCCCATTAAACGGACGATTTCATAAGAAAGACAGCCTTTCATTAAATCTTCACCTAATCCTGTAGCCGCAGCACCACCAATTTCGCTATCAACATAAAAACCAGAACCTGACAGTGGTGAATCACCAACACGTCCTGCTTTTTTCATGAAGAGTCCCGAACTGGAAGTGCCAGCTGCCATTGATCCTGTTTGGTCTAACGTAATAGCGCCGACGGTATCATGCCCATCATAGGGGTTCAACTGATTTTCCTGAATTTCTTTTAAACGCTTTTGCCACCATTGATTAGCGCGTTCTGTCAACATATTCTTTCTTTCAAAACCGTGCAACATTGAATATTTCGTTGCACCTGCGCCAACACGAAAACTATTAAACTTCTCTTTACTTAATGCTTTAGCCACTGAAATCGGATTTTTAACATCTGTAATTCCTGCCACAGCACCAATTGCAAATGTGTCTCCATCCATATAGGCAGCATCCATTTCTAAAATCCCTTCCTCATTAGGTAAACCGCCGTAGCCCACTGACTTATAAAAAGGATAGTCTTCTACTTCTTTAATTAATTGTTCCACGGCCGTGCCTGCAGCACCTCCTTGTTGTAATTCTTCTGCAGCTTTTAGTAACCCATCATGTGCCATCCGCCATGTCGCAATTGCACCCCAAGTCATTTTCCATCCGCCCTTTCGTTAACGCTTACATTTCTCCACCATTATAAACTAGTATATACTGTTTTGTATATACTGAAAATGAAATTTTATACAGAAAAATAGAAGATACACGTATGCGACCTCTACGAAACACATTGGCTTCTTCTCATACGTGTATCTTCTATTGGTTTTATGCTTCTGTTAATGCAATCATCGCTTGCATATAGATTTCCAGATTAAGCAGTAAATCTTTTTCATCCATATATTCATCTTGATTATGCGCAATGCCTTTTTGACCAGGAAATGATGGACCAAAAGCAACGATATTCGGCATAAAACGAGCATACGTAGCACCTGTAGTTGTGACTGGCGTCCCATCTAAGCCAGTAATTTGTTCATAAACCTTGGTTAATTTTTGAACATTGCGCTCATCTTTTGGAAACAGCGTACTAGGGAGGAGGCGGATGACGGTCACTTCACTTTCTGGAAATAGTGCCTTCGTTAGCTGCGTGGTTACTTCGTTTTCTGTAATAGAAACAGGATAACGCACGGCCAATGATAACACCAATTGCTGTCCTCGTTTTTCCAACGCATAGGGCGTTAAAATCAATTGCCCACTATCCTGATCCTTAAAGTCCAGAGCTACTCCTTCGCCATAGTGCTTTTCGTGAAAACTAGCGGTTAACCAGTCGAAATACTGTAATAAAATTCCTTTGACTAACTGTTCCTCGCTAATTTTCTGTGCCAATAAAGTAATCGCGTTCTTGCCTAGTTCTGGCGCATTGGAAGGAGCACGTTTTCCCGTGATTGCTGTTGTTTTTCCCGCAATCACCACACTTAATTGATCAGGTACGTGGTCTTTTGCTTGATCACCTATAATCTGACCAATTTGTTCACTTGAATCATCTGGGATGGTCGTTGTGATCTCATAATTAACAATCCCTCGCTCCCCATAAACTACTGGATATTTACAATCTGGAGTAAATCCAAAAACGGGTGCGTTTTCCTTCTCTAAATATAAGGGGATATCTCCACTCCCACTTTCTTCATCCGTGCCAAACATTAAGCGAATGGTTTTCTTTGGTTGGTAACCAAGTTCTTTCAGTAATTTCATTCCATACAGGCAAGCCAAGATAGGACCTTTATTATCTAGAATTCCTCTACCATACAAACGTTGATTTTTTTTCGTTAATTGAAAGGGTGGCACTGACCAGCCAGAACCTTCTGGTACTACGTCTAAATGACCAATAATCCCCAGATATTCTTCCGCTGTTCCCCATTGCGCATAGCCAACTGCGTCATTGACAATCTCAGTTTGAAAGCCATAACGCTCTGCAAGTTTCAACGTTTCTTCCAAGGCTCTTTTCGGTCCTTCGCCAAAAGGTGCCTCTTTTTTAGGCGACCCTTTCACACTTCGAATCGCGATAATTTTGTTTAAGTCTTCATAAAATAAATCTTTTTGAGCGGCTATTTCTTCTTTGATCTTCATTCGTTCCAAGAACCTCCTAGCTCCACTTGGTTGTTTTCAGACGGGCTATAGCGGGTCAGTGTGTTTTTAAACGTGTACCGATCTGCTCGATATAAAGAGACATCATATAAAATAGGAGTTGCATCAAGCGCATAAGTGATAGAGTGGACTTGTAAAAGTGGTTGGCCCACAGGAACATTCAATAATTCTGAAATTTCCGCTTCAACTAAGATTGCTTCAATTTCTTGATGCGAATAAGCAATCTCGACGTTCTTCTCGATTAAGCAGAAAAGAGAGCCCTCGAAGTCTTGCTTCGTATGGCCTTGTACGTATGCCTGTGGCAAATAAATTTTTTCAACTGTCATTGGCTCGCCGTCTAACATTCGGCGGCGAATCAGTTCATAAATTGCCTCATTTTTGCCCACTTGGAGCGCCTCCCGAATTTTTTCAGCGGGATGTACTACTTCTTCAAAGGAAATGACTTCTGTCTGGCTTTTTTTCCCGTAAGCTTTGGCTGCCTCAGTAAAACCTTGTAAGCCAGCGCGACCACTTTGAATTTTCGCTTGCGACATCACATAACTACCTTTACCATGTCGTTTTACCAAAATATTTTTGCGGATCAAATCATCAATCGCTTTACGGATGGTCAAGCGACTGCAGTTATATTCTTTAGCTAAATCATATTCTGAAGGTAATTTTTGTGCACTTACATACAGACCGTCTCTAATCTTCTTTTCAATTTCTGCAGAAATTTGCTTAAATTTGGGTGCATTTTCTGTCATTTCATCGCCTATCTTTCTTCAAAAAAATAAATTCTCTAGTATATACCACACTGTCTATACTAAATCAATTTTTAAGAAACCGCAATCATTTGTTGCGTTTCTTAAAAATCAAAAAAGAAAGCGAGCCACAAGTCGGTTGGACTTGTGGCTCGCTTTTTTAGGAAAAAATATGTTATTTCCCTTTCATCCGTTCTTTGCCTTCTTGACACATATAGAGTAGCGGACAGGCTTCACATTTAGGCGCTCTTGCTAGGCAGTGATAACGCCCAAAGAAAATCATGGTATGGTGCGTTTTCACCCAGAGTTCTTTTGGAACTTTACGCATTAAGGTCTGCTCAACTTCAGTAACATTCGCATTTAGCTTACAAATTCTAAGGCGCTTGGACACTCGTTCCACGTGTGTATCTACTGCAAAAGCCGGTTCACCAAAAGCATCTCCCATTACTACATTGGCTGTTTTTCTCCCCACGCCAGGTAAACTGACCAGTTCATCTCTGGTTTGCGGAACTTCTCCATTGAAACGTTCTAAAAGTTGTTGTGCGCACGCTTTAATATTTTTTGCTTTATTGCGATATAAGCCAATGGTTTTTATTTTAGCAATAATCTCCTCCACCGGCGCAGCTGCTAAAGCTTCTGGTGTTGGAAAAGCTGCGAATAAACCAGGAGTCGCTTTATTTACCGATACATCGGTTGCTTGCGCACTTAAAATCACAGCAATTAATAATTCAAAAGGATTCTTATGTTTTAATTCACATTCTGCATTTGGAAACATCTCATACATAATTTCAATAGCTTCCATTGTTTTCTCTTTTGATAGCATGGCCCACCTCCTTTTTATTCACTGTCTTCTGGATTTAACCAATTGTGTAATGTAACCTTTGGCAACGATTCTTGTGTCTGACCTTGTTGTTCAATCTCATTTTGAATCATAGAATCTTTTCGTTTTTTCTGATCAGCAGCAACTTGTTCTTTGGTGGTAATATTTTTACGCTCCCACGCAAGTAAAATACGATCAATATATTTCAAACTATACGCCTGATTTAAAACAGCTTCTCGCAACGCTAACCGGATTAATTCAGGGGAATAATGGTCCGTGTTCAACCACTGACCAATCATTTCTAATTCAATTGGTGAAAGTGGACGTCCGAATTCTTTTTCAAAGCCTTGGTAAAGCTGTTTAATTTCATCTTCGTGGTTTGCGACAACTTGTTTTTCTTTGCTCGTTTGTAAAAATAATTGAATCTTTTGAAAAACAGGCAGTAAATCATACGTATCCATCATTTGACCTTTTTGGTTTTGTTGTGTTTCAATTCGAATAAATCCGCGAGAAACCAATTGATTTAACAACTTATAAATCGTATCTGGCGTTTTACCCATCGTCTCTGCAATCGCCATTAAGTCTGGAAATAAATCGCCTGCATTTTGCGAACGAAAAAGTTGCAGTAAAAAGAGAAATTCATCATCTTTCAAACCAATTTTTTGGTAATGATCAAATAGTAAGTTTGAGATTGTTGTTTCACCAGCTTCTAAATATTCACGAATTGATAACATTGTTGTTGTCCACTTCCCCTTGCTTGTTTCACTTATTGCACTTGATAAACATCAAAATAAATAGCTTTCATATAATCAATTAAATAACTAGGATTCAATTCTTCTCCCGTTGCATCATAAATTAATTGATTTGGTTTACGTGAAGCGCCGTACTGATGAATATGTTGTGTTAACCATTTACGGATATCAGAATAATCCTCCGAAGCTAAAATTTCATCAACAGATAATTCTTGTTTCATTGCGTGAAATAGTTGCGCGGCGTACATATAACCCAAGGCATAAGATGGGAAATAACCAAAGCTACCTCCAGACCAATGAACATCTTGAAGGACACCTTCTAAATCATTTTCAGGTGATACGCCTAAGTACTCTTGGTATTTTTCGTTCCACACTTTTGGCAAATCAGCGACTTCCAAAGAACCATTAAATAACATTTTTTCAATTTCATAACGAATAATGATATGCAAAGGATAGGTGAGACTATCGGAATCAATCCGAATCAAACTTGCTTTCATTTCTTTTAAAGAAGCATAGAAATCTTCAAAAGCAATATCATCAAAAGTACCTTCTGCGCAGTCTTGGAAAAACGGGTATTGTTTTTGCCAAAAAGCCCGGTTGCTACCAATGATAATTTCATTAAAGAGCGATTGTGATTCGTGAATCCCCATAGAGGCACCTTCGCTTAGCGGCGTAAAGTCAAATTTAGGATCAAAATTTTGTTCATACATCCCATGACCCGCTTCATGAATCACACCAAATGTTGCCATTGAGAAATTATTTTCTTCCCAGCGCGTAGTAATCCGCGCATCATTTCGATTTAGAGCTGTCATAAAAGGATGAACTGTATCATCTAATCGGCCTTTTGAAAAATCATAGCCTAATTGTTCAACCACACCAATCACAAAACGGCGTTGTTGTTCTTTGGTCATTTTTCTAGATAAAAAGTCAGTTCTAGGCGGCGTACCTTTTTCCGCTAAAACGGTCCGAATTTCTTGAATCCCTTGTTTTACTTGGTCGAATACTTGGTCTAGCTTCTCAACCGTCATCCCTGGTTCAAATTGATTTAATAACACATCGTACGGTGTTTTTTCTTCTTTTTGCCAATAAGGAATGAACTCTTTTTGGAACGCAACGACCTTCGTTAAGGTTTCTTCTAACAAGCCGAAATCTTGTGCAGCGCGTGCTTTTAGCCAATCTGTATGTGCTTGGTTTAATACTTTAACATATTCTTGCATACGTTCAGCTGGAACATTTTTATTCAAAGCATATTCTTCTTTTACTTTTTCAAAAACCAGTTTCCCTAATTCAGATAATTCTTCAGGGCGTGTCTCAAAATAGGCCAATGCTTCTTGAATAACTGGGCCAATACTTCGTTCAAAATATAATCCGGTTAAATACCCTTCTACTTCTCCTCGAAAAGGACTACTTTTTTCTGGCATCCCAGTTGATGAATCCCAGTCTAATAATGTCAAGGCATTTTTTAGTAATTGAATTTCTTTCACTTCTTGTAAAAATACAGCTTCCTTCATTTTTTTACACCAGCTTTCTTAGTCTTCCCTTGGTTTTCTTGGTGGGCGTGTTCCCCAGTATTGGAATAAATCTGTTCGTAAGGCTCCGTTGTAAAGCTTCCGTTTTTTAGTAGCTTTGGCACCATAATATTCTTCAAAAGCAAGATCACTCGTCAGTATATACTTGCTCCAAGTAGTTAACGGACGGAAAACATGGCCCATTTCTTTATACAAACGGCGAACACTTTCCTCTTCTCCTAAACGCTCACCATAAGGCGGGTTAGCTACCATTACACCATATTCCTTCTCGGTTGTAAAATCTTTTAAGGCCAATTGTTTAAAGGTAATTGAATCACCTAAACCAACTTCCACAGCATTCGCTCGTGCGACTTCAATCATTCGCCCATCAACATCTGAACCACAGATATCTAATTCAACATCGTAGTCTGCCTTTGCCTCGGCTTCGTTACGTACTTTTTCAAAAATTGCTGGATCAACCCAATCCCATGTTTCACAAGTAAAACTACGATTAAAGCCAGGAGCAATGTTATGGCCAATTAATGCTGCTTCAATACAAATCGTTCCAGAACCACAAACTGGATCATAAAAAGGACGATCTTTGCGCCAATTGGTCAACATCACTAAAGCAGCTGCCATGTTTTCCTTAAGAGGTGCGCCCCCCTTTTCAATGCGATAGCCTCGTTTAAATAAACTTGGCCCAGTCGTGTCCAACGTCAACGTCACTTTATCTTTTAGAAGAGCCACTTCTAATTTAAACAAAGCTCCTGTTTCGGTTAAAGGCACCGTCGCTGGACGATGGTAAACTTCTCTTAAACGGTTAACAATGGCTTTTTTGGTGATGGCTTGGCAATCAGGAACACTATACAATTTTGACTTAATTGATTTACCTGCAACTGGAAATTCTGCATCTAAAGGCAAATAATCTTCCCAAGGAAGTGCTTTAACTTTTTCAAATAATTCATCAAAACTATAGGCGTTAAATTCGCCAACGACGATTTTAATCCGATCTGCTGTCCGTAGCCATAAATTGGCAGTAGCAATTGTTTCAACAGTGCCTTCAAAGACGGCCCGGCCATTTTCTACTTCACAGGGAATCCCTAAATCACGCAATTCTTTTCCAACTAATGCTTCTAAGCCACTAGCAGCCGTTGCAACAAGTTTGAATGTTTTTTCTTTCGTCATAAAAACTCCTTCTTGACTCTTTTTTATTGTCTGGAGCTAACAGTCCTGCCGACTACTGCTCCGCTTATTTTTTATAATTGTCCGCTTTCTCTGAACTAAACGGCCCTGTCCCGCCCTCTTTAGAA
>OGSN01000165.1_pt1 | contig 23797 bp, 18 predicted proteins | sample 1573891 | NCBI WGS metagenome assembly OGSN01 (sample SAMN03295857, study PRJEB24534) | human gut metagenome | isolation source: fecal sample 7 from infant 8 | host: Homo sapiens | place: USA: Pittsburgh, PA | collected 2014-07 | reverse complement strand
CTGTTTTTGTCATGTGAGTCACCTCTGACTGAGAGTTTACTCACTTAGCCGCGTGCCCACTATTGCTGGGTAAGATCAGCAGATGGTACTAATAGATATAAAAATGCACCATCAGTTGACTCACTATTTAATTGAGGATATACAGTCAAAATAGATACAAATGAAATCAGGATTTCAATCCGTGTGACAGATAACGGAGTGCGGTAGCTATTGTTTTGATAAATAAAAGCAAAAAAGATAGAAAAATAAAACTAACTAAGATGTTTTTGAAGGATGATTCTTGATAGTAAGTGTATGGTTTTAGATTTAATGATAATACAGTTTAAGCAGAAGAGAGGTTAAAAATTTAATTTAAGAAGATTTATTGGTTAATACCAGCATAATAAATGGAAGGGAGAAAAATATGGGTAGTACACAGCATAAACTTGATAAAGCTCGTCCCCCTAGAGTTCAAATAACTTATGACGTTGAAATTGGTAATGCTAAAACAGCAAAAGAGTTACCATTGGTTATTGGTGTTATGGGGGAGTTTTCATCAGAAACAGAGCCGTTACGTGAAAGGAAGTTTATTAGTATTAATAAAGATAACTTCAGTGAAGTTATGTCATCAATGAAACCATCAGTGAATTTTCTTGTTGAAAGTGCGTTGCCGGACACTGAAGGAATGATAAATATATCTGTGGATTTCAATGGAATAGAGGATTTTTCACCAGATTCGGTAGCACAGAAGGTTCCTGCTTTAAAAAGCCTACTAGAACTACGTGAACAATTATGTGATTTGCGTAATAGAGCAGCAAGTAATGAAAAGCTTAAAGAGCAGTTACAGGAGTTACTGGATAAAAGTTTGTTAAATCAAGAAAAAGACACTGTAGAAGAATAGTTATGACTGTTGAACACTCGAAAGCTCAATTGGAAAATATAGTGCCTGATGATGACTATCTTGAGCGTATTATCGATAATACTCAGGCCGTAAGACGAGAATCTGATCGTCAAAGGTTTAAATTACAAGTAACATCTTTTTTGACAGAAGTATCTTCAGGAGCATTGGTTGTATCTAGTGATCTGATCGGAAGTATAGAAAAGCGGATTGCTGTGATCGATGAAGTATTATCAAAGCAGATTAGCTTAATAATGCATGCGACAGAATTCCAGAAAGTAGAATCAGCATGGACAGCCTTATATAAGTTGGTGCAGTCAAGTGTTACGGAAAATACTGAAATTAGAGTTTTAAATTGTAGTAAAAATGAATTGCTGAAGGATTTTAAGTCAGCCTCGGATTTTGATCAGTCTATGCTTTTTAAAAGCATTTATGAAAGTGAATATGGTACATTTGGCGGTACACCATTTTCGGTGTTTGTAGGTGATTTTTATTTTGATAACGTACCACAAGATATTGAGCTTTTGGAGCACATATCTCATGTCGCGGCAGCAGCACATGCACCATTTTTGAGTGCCGCCGCACCAGGAATGTTATCTATGAATACATTTAGTGATCTTCCGAGGCCGAGGGATCTGTCCAAACTCTTTGATACTACCGATTATGCCAGATGGCGGAGTTTTAGGTTAACAGATGATAGCAGGTATATTGGGTTAACAATGCCTAAAGTATTAGGCAGAATGCCGTATGGAACTAAGACCATACCTGCAGAAAGCTTTAATTTTGAGGAGCATATTAATGAGTTTAATGATGGAAAGGATTATCTATGGATTAATTCTGCATATGAATTAGCAATTCGTATTGTAAGCTCATTTGAAGAGTATGGATGGTGTGCTGCAATCCGAGGGGTTGAGGGCGGGGGATTAGTCGAATCATTACCCGCATATAACTATACTTCGCACACAGGAGAGCATGTATTACAGTGCCCTACAGAAATAGCAATATCAGATCGTCGTGAGAAAGAATTATCAGATTTAGGATTTATTCCACTAGTTTATTGTAAAGGTACAAATTATGCTGCATTCTTTGCGGTACAATCAATAAATAAACCTAGACTTTATAATACTGATGAGGCAAATGCTAATGCGAGATTATCGAGTCAATTACAATATATCTTGGCAACATCTCGATTTGCTCATTATCTTAAGTCAATAGTTCGCGATAAAGTTGGTAGCTTTATGTCAAGAACAGAATGTCAAGCATATTTGCAGGACTGGATTATGCAATATGTTGTCGCTTCAGATAATGCAGGCCAAGAGACAAAAGCACGTTATCCATTACGAGAAGCTTCTATTGAAGTACTAGAAGTACCCGGAAGCCCGGGTACTTACAGAGCTATAGCTTGGTTAAAACCACACTTCCAATTGGAAGGGTTGAGTATGTCATTGAGGTTGGTAGCTGATCTACCTGCTGGTGTTAATTAAATATTTATCTGAGGAGAATATATGGCTAAACTACAGGATTGCCAGTTTATTAAAGTTAAAATCGATGGTAAAGAGCTCAAGGGGGCATCTGAAGAAGATACTTATAAAGACTGGATGGAAGGTTATGCCCCTGTAAACCTTCAAGCATACTCGGGGATCGATGGTGCTACATATGCGCCAGTAACACTATCACTTTTGATGACTAAAGAAAGTAGTGAAATATATGAGACATATTTAAAACGAGGTTATAAGAGAATTGATGTTACGATAGTGCACAGGAATAGTGATAAGTTTGGTGTGCTATATGAATCTCTTAACGTGGAATACCAAGACTGTCAGTTTCAGTATATAACATTTGAGAATATTGATGGTCGCTTATTTCTGTGTACTTCAGTAATAGTTGAAGGGGCTGTGCAGGTAACGATGCAAGTACCCAATAGCACTGATACTGGGTTGGATAAGGTCGGACCTATCAAATATGACATAGCAGCCAAAGCACTTAAATAAGATTAGCCGGGATTCAACTCCCGGTTTTAGATATTATGATTTCTTTTTTAAAAAAAATAAGCGACGATAACTCATCTTCTAAATATGACAATTGTATTCAGTTTTCAGATAGTGACTTGAAAAATGAAATATCAATGTTACTGACGTCTCGACCGTTATTTCCTGATTTAGAAGATGTGACTTATATTTGTGACTCAGTAATTAATTATGGAGTAAATAGTTCATTATTGAATGTAGTGACTCAAGAAGAACAAACGTTAGAAATAATAAGACGTATTACAATTGCTCTTAAGCGTTTTGAGCCAAGAATATCAGATATAGTAGTTATGCACAAAGAGGTGGATGATATAAAATATGTTTTTACTGTAAAGTCATATATATTGTCTAGACCATTGGTATTTGATGTGTTTTGGACAAAGGCTACTGATAATCTTTCACTTTATGAATAAATTACTTTCTTATTACCAAAAAGAATTATCTTTTCTAAAAAAACATGGAAAGATCTTTTCAGAAAAATTTCCCAAAATAGCAAGGCGGCTAGGTTTTCAAAATGGGGAGTCAGAAGATCCTCATGTAGAACGACTTGTTGAGTCTTTTGCATTTTTAACAGCCCGTATACATCAACGCCTCGATGAGGATTTGCCTGAAGTAATGGAGGCTTTGCTTAATAACATAGCTCCGCAATTCCTTCATTCTTATCCTTCAGCTTCTATTGTGGCAATAGAACCTCATAGCATATCCAGTGGATTGACTAATGCGCACATGGTGCCTGCCGGAAGTAAGATCTATGCTCGAGACGAGAAAGATTTTGTGTATGAATTTTGCACAGTTTATCAAACAGAAGTATTACCACTTACGATTAAAGACGTAAATTTAACACATAATAAAAATGATGCAGCTTGGCATTTGAAAATTAAAATGAAAGCTTGGTCAGGAGTATCTTTAAATATCGAATCAATTCGATTTTATCTGAATGGAGCTGAGAACATTGTCGGCACCATTTATACATTACTTTTGTCAGAGCTGAATACATTATCGCTGAAGCTGGATGACCAAGCTCATCAGCTAACGACAAATGATATCCATAGTGTAGGTTTTGATGAGTTTGAAACAATGTTACCTCAGAGTGGAAATATATCTTACCTGCATAGTATGATGATGGATTATTTTTCATTCTCTAAAAAGTTTCATTTTATAGATATCAGCTTACCCAAAGGAATAAAGATTTCTTCTAATAATGATATTATAATAGAGGCAGTTTTTAATAATTGCTATATGTCTCATGATCTTGATCGTATAGAGTATAATATTAATCAAGAGCTTTTTAAAATAAATTGCACTCCAATTATAAATTTATTTAAAAAAAGAGCGGAGCCAATAGTTTTTTCAGAAGAAAAGTTAGAGTATAAAGTATTAGGTGACATTCGATACCCTCGTGAGGTAATAGTATGGTCAGTAAATCGAGTTATGTTACAAAAAAAAGAAAATAACGCTATAAAAAATATTCCTATTAATCCGCTCTTAGGCTTGGAACACTCTAACAGGAATCGAGACTATAATATTTACTGGCAGAGTTTTCGTCGTCAGGAGGTATGCGGAGATGGATATACAGAAACTGTATATTTGAAGTTATCTCGTGATGAAGATGAGGCTATTATTTTAGATTCTGAGGATATTATAACTATGGAAGTGTATTGTACAAACGGTAACCTTCCATTTACTTACCCTGTAGTTGATTTTGAATCAGAAATACCCGTTCCAGAAATAAAGATATCCGCACTTTGTCGGCCAACGAGTATAATAAATCCTATTTCTATGAGTAAAATAAATTGGAGGGTAATATCTCAGTTATCGCTAAATAATATTTTATATAGTGGCTCTAATGGGGCTTGTATGCTAAGAGAAATGCTATCAATTTATAATTATAATCAAAATCCAGGTAATGAACGGTTAATAAACTGGATTATTGATTTGAAAATTACTCCAATTACATCTCGATTGTCAATGACTCATCCGGGTTCTATTGCAAATGGCGTTAGTATATTAATTACTTTTGAACATTCTGCATATACAGACCCTGAATACTATCTTTTCTGTTCCTTTGTAGAACGCTTACTAGGATTATATGCTCCCGTAAATAGTTTTACACGTGTAGTTACACAAATTGAAAATGAAACACATACTAGAAAAATCTGGCCTATACGAGCTGGACGGTTATCATGGCTTTAATCCCAATAAAAAATAAATTTAATTTATTTTGTCAAATAAAGTATCTAATTTTGAAACTGAAGAGTGGAAATAAAAAATTAGATGAAACGATTGATGATAACTTTAATTTTACCTCAACACTTTCTTTAGATTCGCCAAATGGTCAAATAGAAAAAATACAGAAAAAAAATGATAATGATGTTTATCATTTTTCGATATATCAGAATGGATTGACCGGTGCAACTGGGGCAATGCCTACTATATATACAGAGTGGTTAATTGAACGAGAAACTCGCTATAATGACTTTGCACCAAAAGCTTTATTAGATATTTTTAATCACAGACAATATTGTCTTTCATACCTTGCATGGCATAAACAACATTATCCATTAACATTAGAAGAAAATGATAATAATACAATTAGCAATGTTGTCCTTTCACTATGCGGAATGTCACATATATCTAACAAATTATCTAATAATGGACATGCGCAGTTTTATACCTATTCAGTACGGTCATTAACAAATTTAGAAAGAATTTTGCGGCAAATTTGTCAAACGCAGGTTATCATTATCCCTTTTAGTGGGCGTTGGAAAAATATTGATCACAATGAACGATGCCAGTTAGGGGATAAAACCATAATGCTTTCATATGGACCAGCAATAGGAAATGTTCGATGGGATATATCTTCTAGTTTTGAAGTGATAATTGGTCCCGTAGATTTAAATATAGCGCATAAATTTATGTCACAGGGTGAGTATTATGATTTTATTCAAGAGCAAATCCGAATATATGTTGGTGTGATTCTCGATTTTATTATAAAAGTTAAAATACACATGGCTCCTCATAAATCTATACCTTTAGGAAAAGGAGAACTAGGGAAAGATACGAGCATAGGTAAACAATGTGAGCCATCGATTTATACAGTAAGAGTTTACTAGGGCCTGAAAAATGCATTATTTCGATAGACATTATAAAAATCAGGATAAACACTTTATTAAGATACATGGTCAACTAGCTGAAATTCTATTGCCTATTTCTATTGTAGGTCATGAAGGTTTTTCTGAACCATTTTGTTATAATCTTAAGGCTTTTGTTCGTAAAGACAGAGGGGTTCCTAAAAATATATATGGAAGTAAAATATGTTGTGAAATTAAAGATCCTGCACAGTCTTTTCCCGCAAGATTTATAAATGGAGTTATAACTAATACTGAATACGGAGATAATGATACGGAATTGATTATTTGTAATTTCAAAATAGAGCCTGATTTGGCACTACTAAAATTAAGTAAATCCACAAGAGTATGGAAAGAAAAATCAGTTCCGGATATTATTAGTACAATCTTGAATGAGTACAATATAAGAGACATAAAATTTCTTTTGTATAAAAAATACACGCCTTTGGAATATTGTATTCAGTATAGAGAGTCTGATTATGACTTTATTTATCGCATTCTTTCTGAAGTGGGTATTTACTACTATTTTATACATTCCTGTGATGAGCATGTTATGGTTTTTGCGGATCATAAATCAGCACATTCTGGTACTAAAGAAACCAAGTTATATTTAACAACACCAAAATCTTCATTTAAACCAGCAAGTATCGATGAATGGCATATCTCATCTGAACTTATACCAGGCGAGTTTTCTATTTCTGGATATGATATGAATAAAGCGGAAAGTTTTAGAGTGAGGATGGATGGTTATGAATATACTAAAGGATTGAAAAAAATTCACTTTAGTGATATATCACCACTTGATAATCGAGAGATTTTGAAAAAAAAAATAAGTACACTGATTAGTTCACGTGAAAGCAATACGACTTTTGGGTGGGGAAAAACAGAGGCATGGTGGCTTTCGTGTGGGGAGCGTTTTAAGTTAAAAACTGTTGAGGCTAAAACATTTAACTATTATGTTTTTTCTCTAAGTCTGAAAGCGTTTAATGATTATGATTCCGAGTCAGGATCGTTTAGTTGCCAAATACAGGCGTTAGACAGTGATATAAATTGGTGCCCATTAGAGCCTAAAGATACACCAGTCATACCGGGGATCTTGATAGCTAAAGTTATTGGTCCAGAGGCCGAAGAAATTCATACAGATGCTTATGGACGTGTAAAAATTCAGTTCCCGTGGGAAGATGCTCGAACAGGAGAGAAATCATCCTGTTGGGTGCGAGTATCTCAGTATTGGTCTGGATTTGGGGCCGCCAGTCAATTTATACCTAGAGTGGGTACTGAAGTTTTTGTTAGTTTTATTCAGGGGGATCCGAATTACCCTGTTATAATAGGAAGCGTTTATAATGGAAAAAATAAACCACCGTTAGACTTGCCTAAAAAGAAAAATATTAGTGGTTTTGTAACAAAAAGTATTGGTGGTGGAGATAAAGAGGAGGGGCATAGATTTATTTTTGATGATACAAAAGGTGATGAGAAAATATCAATAACTTCGCAAAAAGATTTCTTTTTAATTGTTAATAATGATGCTATCCATGAAATCAAAAATAAACATGCACTAAAGGTTTCAAAAGGCAGGAGCACGCAAATAGAAAGTGGAAATGATGAGTTAGAAATAAGTCAAGGGAATGTTAATCAAACAATAGCTGGCGATTTTAATATAAAGCTCACTAATGGTGATTATAGGTTGATAGTTGATGGAGGTGCCGCAAATATAAAATCAGATAAATCTTTAATGATTGAATCGATTCAATCTCTTATTTTAAAGGTGGGGGCTAATAAAATTGAGTTATCACCGTCAGGAATAACAATCACTGGAACTCTGTTAAAATTAGAAGGTAAAGCTACTACTGAAGTTAAAGGAACCATGATGACAGTTCAGGGAAGTGCTATAACACAAATTAAAGGTGGTATTATAAATATTGGCTAATGAAATGAAGATATCAAAATCCGAACTTCCAATAATATTCGATTCATCAAATTTGGAAAAAGAAATTGAATTATGGGTGAAAGACTCTAATTTATCAGAGTTGATAGCATGGCTAGCAGCAGTTCTTATGCCGTCAGAGTTGACCGAATCAGCTATATTATTACGTGACATCCAAACATATTTGGAGTCACCATCGTCGAATTTGCGATGGAATATATTTAAAAAATCAGAGGAGGTCGGTTTTTCAACAACGCCAGGGTTGTTAGGTCTGGCATTATTTTTATTGAAAGGGAGTATGAGTCCTGATGAATATGAACCTGTCTATCCGCCTGATGGCGTAGTAGAACAAATAATTAGATGTATTCTAATGTTGCTGACAGTTTCTAAAAGTCAAGCCCCATCAAACGAAGCAGAAAAATTATATATTGCTTGGTGCAACTACAAACTACAATAGGTAAAAATGATGGCACAACCAGCTGCACGAGTAACTGATATGCATGTTTGTCCTATGATTACTCCAGGAGTCCCCCCCATACCACATATTGGTGGTCCACTTTTGGCGCCAGGAGTGCCTAATGTTCTTATTTCTGGCTTGCCAGCAGTAACATTAGGAAATATGGCTGTTTGTACAGGCCCATTGGATATAGTAACTATGGGAAGTATGAAAGTGTTTATTGGGAGTAAGCCCGCAGCGAGAATGGGAGATAGTTGTGCCCATGGTGGTACTATAATAACTGGATCTCCGATCGTATTATTAGGGTGAGATATGAATATAAATGTTGAAGTTCTATTGCAACCTATTGATAGTAAATCTCCTGTTGGCGAAAATGTTGAATATGAACTTGTTTATAATGAAATTCGCCAAGCCAGAGAAAGCGACCCCGAATACCTCTCTGGCGGTGAATGGTCTATAACAGAACCTCGTAGTGCGGATTGGAAAAAAGTACGAAATCTTTGTGAGCAGGTTCTCCGATATCAAAGTAAAGATTTTCAGATCAGTTGTTGGTATGTGGAGTCCCTCACATATATTTACGGACCTGAGGGGCTGGCAGTTGGATGTGATTATTTAAGTGAGTTTATATCACGATTTTGGGAAAACTGTTGGCCATCTATTGATGAGGGGCCAGAAATGCGATATAGTAAATTAATAAAGTTGGATAAAGATATCGCTCGTTGTTTGAATGAGTATCCAATATTAAAGCGTAAAGATATAAATTTAAGTTACTGGTATAAAGTTCGTTCTTTTGAACATAATCTTAGCACTAATCCAGAACGACGAGATGAAATAATTGCGAGCGAAGGCGACTATTCAATAAAAACACTTGAAAAACTTACAAGTAATATATCTCCATCAGATATCTCTGCTAAGCTACATCATTTAGTGGATATACCTCATAAATTAGATGAGCTTGAGTCGTGTTATTTTTTTTATAGTAAAGATATTATTCATGGCGTCTTTAACAAGACGAGGGAGTGTATAAGCGATTTAACAGTTTTTTTGAATAAATTAGCTCCAGCTATGATGCGGGTAAATAAATCTCAGCTCGATTCTGAGCTTCTTATTGAAGAACCGGTTGCTCCTTATATATCTCATTTGTCTGTTGGGGATAATGAAACATTAAAAAACAATATGAGCCGCGAACTAGCTCTAAAGCAGATGAAAGAAATAGCTGATTTTTTTCGGGAAACAGAACCAAGCAGTCCTGTCCCTTATCTGATTGAGCGGGCAGTTCGGTGGGCAAATATGTCAGTTACGGACTGGTTAAATGAATTATTACCAGATAAAGAAGTAATTCATAAAATAAATGAAGTTTTAAAAGGGAATAATTAGATGTTTTCAAGTGACAACAAAGAGGAGTGTAGAAAACACTTTATTTAGTGTGAGTTAAAAAAGCATCGTAGACGTCGGTATATTAAATAACGAATAGTCGTACACACTTAGAACTGTAGATGGTCACTTATCAGGACACCTTGAAATCCTGTTAATGTTAAAACAGTGAAATGAGGTAATGCATGATCAAAACTCGTCGGACTAAACGCACTTTTTACCATAAGTTCAATCTCGAGGTGGTGACGCCAATTAGTAGAACATATATTTTTCGATAAAAGCACCGATGACTTTTTCATGAAGTTTTACAGAGCGAGAGAAACTGATAGTTCTGCGAGCCAGGCGTTTGATTCGGGTTCTCAGGGGCAGATTGTTGCGTTCAATGCGCTGAGTAAAAATCTTACCAGTGAGATTCTTCTCCTTCGGTAACTCTCTGTTGTAACTACCCCATTCGTCAGTGGTCAACATACCGATGGTAAAAAGAGCCAAGCAGCCCCAGCAATTCACGACGGGTTTCATAAATCCGGGGGCCAAAAGTGTAGGCCAGAACGCCACCAGTTTTCGTGTTGTAGGCGTATCAGAGTCAGTGATGTCGCGCTTTACTGCCGACAAAACTCCATTGCTCATCAAGTTCGCAGATGAGTGCCACATCAGCATGAGCGACCGGGAATGATGTTATTCTTCGTGGCGAGAGTTTTTTAAGTCCGGATGACAGTATTTATGCCGATTTTCAGCGTGCGGGCAGTATCGCGAACTCCGGCACCGTTGAAAGCCATTTCAGTTATTTGGTCTTTAATTCCCGGTTTACGGGCCTCGTAACAGTAAGTGAGCTGAAACACCCGGTGGCAGTCACGGCAGCGGAATCGATTATGTCTTTTTGGGTTCCTCCTGTGACGGTAAATCTGAACGGACTGGCAACGGGGGCAATGAAGGTTAACAGTGACCTTAAAAGAAGCTTAAAAGCGAGAATTATACCCCTAATTCAACTAATTAGAGGTATTACCCATGCTCGAATTTATCGAGCCGGTGGTTAAATTCATGCGCTATTTTAGGGACGTCACGCTGGTACTTGAAGTCAATCCTGACCTTTGTGCAATTGGATACGGTTGTATAAGCAGGAACTTCAGGATAGTGAGCCTACTGGTAATGTTATCACCCCTAAACAACGCAGAAATTCCGCAGTTTGAAGCGCAGATAAAGCCTCTTGAGATGAAAAAGAAAAACTAAAGTAGACAGCTGTGCTGATGAGATAAATCTCCAGAAAGATATTGCCCTAATCTCACGGCAGAAAGCCAAGTGGCCAGCGCGTGTACTTTGTTATTATTCCGTGTTGGCCGTTACGTTTATTACGAGTGGGTTAAGTATCTTGTTTAATGTGCGTAAATTAAATTGCCAGTCGGTCAAAGCTATTAATACTCTCTGTCGTGGCATTATCAGTCGTCGGGCAATCAGCCTGATGTTGCCCCAGAGTGGCGTTGATGTAAGCCGGTGAGTTTTGCGACGACTGATGAAGGAATGTGGGCTGACAAGTCATACGCTGGTTAAACAACGTTATCGGTTAAATGCAGATAATAATCGGATATTGCTCAACTTATTGAAACGTCAGTTTTATCAACCGAACCAAATCGCTTCTGATGTGGTAAATTAGTTTTATTCGCCTGCAGTATAAATGGTGTTATCTCGCGCTTATCGTTGATTTATATTCATGCCGGATTATCGAATATGCCCTCTTATTAACGGTTGATACTGATCTGGTGAACAGGGCTTTGCGTAATGTACTGGAAATACAAGCGCCTGATGACAGCCTGCTGTTTCGCTCATAGCAAGGAGTTACAATAAAAGTAATAAATATCTATAGTTACTCTTGTATTGTGGAGTAAGACAAAGTACGAATTGCAGAGGGAATAGCGTGGAGAATTATCCGATGAAAAGAATCTTTCGTAGCCCTGAAAGTGAATGTCTTCCCAAAGTCGGTTATGGTGATTCTAGTCAGACGGTGCGCTATATCCACCAGTGGATAAGTGATTATATACCATTTACCCATCTCATACACACATTGGTTATTTACTGTCTAGCTTGGATGAAGAAAAGTGAAGTTAGGTTAATTTACAAAAAGGTTAACTTCAATTAATTTAGTTAAGAACAGGAGATAATTCGCTTTGATTACTCGTTTACTTCGACAACCGATATTGATATGCATATTTTTGGTTGGTTGCTCCTCTGGAGTTAATTCTGAAGAACAAATGAAGATGGCTATTAATAATATGACAATGCCTTTTTCTTCAGGTGCTATCTCTTTACATATAATACCAAGTGCAAAGATGAATGCTTGGAATGATATTGCAAATAGTAGCGTAATGTTAATATTGCAAGCAAATGAAAAAGGTATCTTGGAAAACGTCATGAATAATCCTGTTATTATAAAACAAATGTTTGATGGTGCTGGCTCTTTTGATGGTGTTCTTAAAATTGATCGTTACGTCGCTATGCCGGGGCAAAATACAACATTACATATTGATCGTAGTGAGAATACTCGCTATGTGAGTATCATTTCTGGTTATTATCCTTTCCCTGCTAAGCAACATATGCTTCTAATAGATATACCTATTGTAATAACAAAGCGGGGATGGTGGCATAAAAAATGGAGTGCTGTTTTATCTCCATTGGAAATGAAAATATTACTGGGGCAAGAAGCAATACAGAAAGTTCATGAGCCTACCGAGAGTAAATAATATGTATGATGAACAAAAACAAATTTATTGGTATTCTGGTCTATATTTACAACCACAACATTTCCAGTCAATTGATCTCCATCATAGTTATATGCTTGCTCAGCACATCGCGAGAGCTCAACCATGGAATTTTGGGTGTTATGAGTGTAAAATAGACCATAGTGCACTTAATGAATCAATATTAAAAATTAATAAATTAAAGGCTATATTACCCTCCGGATATTATCTGGAGTATCCAGGTAACTGTACTATTTCACAAAAGCATTTAGTCGACTCCAACATTACTAATGGACATCCAATAAGATTTTGGATTGCTTTACGTAGGTTTGATCCGAAATTTCCAAATGTATCAGATAATAAAGAAAAAACAAGTAATACACGTTGGATTAGTACAGATGAAGAACAGCTTATGAAGGATGTTTATCACAATAGCCCTGAAACGGGGATCACGAGGATAAGCTATAATCTTCAGATTATTACTGATGAAGAAAAGAATCATATACTAGATAGTGAGTTGTTACCGATTACTAGACTTATTCATGAGAATAATGGTCTTACAGTAGATCCAACTTTTACACCTCCATTCTTGAGCGTTTTTCAATCTGATGGGCTAAGAAGTATTATTGATGATATCTATCACAGCTTATGTGCTTGCGCGCATAACCTTGAGGCGTGTAAGCACACAGAGCTTAATGCTATAAGCTTCCGGAAAAACGGAAATATTATCAGATTACTAATGCTTTGTATATTTAATAGAGTGTTACCTATTATGGAGTCGTGGCAGAGGGAAAAACTGGTTCATCCTTGGTATTACTTCAACCTTCTCTGTCAGCTGGTCGGAGAGCTGTCGTCATTTGATAAAACTCACTCTTCATCAATTTCTGATAAGAAACAGCATTGTATTATTAAGTATGACCATTATAATCTTTTTGCGTGTTTTAGCTCGATAAAAGATCATATAAGTAATCTTCTGATTAAGTTATCCTTGGACGACAATATAGAGATTCCTTTGCGGAGAGTAACATCAGGTATTTTTGTTGGTAATCTTACAGAAGATTCTACTTTAAGTAATGGTGTCTATGTTATGTTAAGATCGGAAGTTTTTAGGAGTAATGCTAAAGCATTTATTCATACTACTGATATTAAAATTTCATCATCAGATGATATAAATACAATTATTCAACATGCGTTGCCAGGTGTAGCTATGGAATTAATGGAGTGCGCACCAGGGGGGCTTCCCGAGCGAATGGATACAGTGTGGCTGAAAATAAATGTTGCTGACGTTTTATGGTCTAAAATGCAAAGAGATAAAAACATATCGCTTTATTGGGTTGCAGCTCCTGAAGATCTATATATAGAACTAATAATTGTACAGTCATCACCAGATGATTATTTACTTGATGAGAAATTGTGAAATGATTTACATATAACATATATGTGGGTTTAAAATGACTTTACTTGATTGTTATATACCTGTGTTTACATTGATTACTGATATTGAAGCGAATTATACACAATATAATTGTTTTCAGGAAATAAGAACTAAATGTACTTTAGCTATTGAACAGGCGGTATTAAGATCGGAAGAAATTAATGTAACAGACAAAGATCGTGATGATGTCTTTTATGCGGTCACCGTTTTTATAGATGAAAAAATTCTATGTTCCTCTCTGAGTTTTAAAGATAAATGGAGGGATAATCTTCTGCAATACAAATTTTTTGGTTGCTCTCTCGGAGGTGAGCTTTTTTTTGAAAAGTTAGATAGTTTAGATGATAAGCAGTTTGAAGCAAAAGGTGTTTTTCTTTTTTGTTTACTATTAGGTTTTAAAGGGAAACATACGGATGATGAGACTGGCATAATTGCTAACTATATATCAACACTTCATAAGTCATTTTTCAATGAGCATAACAAATTCCCTGAAGTTCAAATAATAGGGACGACTATGAATTTAAGAAGAAGCCGAAGACCTACGTTTCACGACATCACTGTAATGATTTTGGGGTTTTATATTGTGGTTTCTATTTTATTACTAAATTGAAAATTACATTATTGCTATGATTAAAAAATTGCCAGTGTTAACCCTTTTTTTGTTCGTGTCAGGATTGCTTTTGGCCGGATGCTATGTTATTGGTGTATTGCAGTATTGGACAATAACATCAATTTTTCTTTTATGGATTGCGGTCATATTTACTACAATAGCATTTAAGTTTTTTTATACGGTGATAACCATTTTTTTCGAAAATGGTTATCACCAAAAGGTGATAGCTAAATATAAATTATCTCGTAAGGAATACGCTTTATACTCAGTTTTTAAAAAAGGAATTAAAATAGTAAGGAACAAACAATTCAAAAAATCAAATATACCTTGGTTTATACTTATCGGAAATCATGAAAGTAAATATTCTCTTCTTAAAGGTACATCGCTCCCGTTGTGTTATAATATTACAAATAAATCCCTTACCACACCATTAAATGGAATAAGATGGTTTTTTTTTAAAACAATGGGCCTGCTTGAGTTATCAGATAAATTAGTCAATCAACCTCAGTTAAATATAAAAAAACGTCTTTTGAAATGGATAGCTGGAAATCCAAACCCCTCAGGCATTATTGTATTTTTATCTGTCTCTGATTTGATGAACCCTGCAGATCAAGAAACACATAACCGATGTCTAAGATTTAGACAGTTTATTAATGAAATATATTCGAAGGCTAAGCAACGTATTCCTGTATATTTAGTGATAACCGACTGTGGTGCTATTGAAGGTTTTAGCTTATGGCAAAAACATCTTTGTAATTTAGGTAAATATATTCCAGTAGGTTTTCATTGGGATAATGAACCATATATTAATGATAAGGGCGATGAAACTCTTCATGAAAGTTTTACCAAACTCAAAGAGTCAATGGGACTGTTAAGAATAAAAATTCTTGAAAATGAGTTGCCAGTAAATGAACGTTATAGTGTATTGTCATTCCCTGAACGATTCTATTCATTAGAGGAATCACTGAAAATTCTAATATCAGAAATGTGTGAGCATGATGCTTATTTATCTGCATGTAATTTGTCAGGCATATGGTTCATCGATACAGATGATAACAATATAATAAATAATAAATCACAAAAAGACACTTTGCTTGCTGACCTGTTACCTAGGTTAACATTACAAGGATCTAGTTATTCTAAGGAGTATGATATTCGCAAATTTACGAAATGGATTATTATTGCAGCCACTTATTCGTTATTATCCTTTAGTGCATATCAAGTTGTAAAAATTATTAAGCAAGAAAATAATACTCCTGAGGATATAATTAGAAAGATACAAAGTTTTGATAGCTTTACTCGTTCTTCTCCAGTTAATTTTGCCTTTATACCAATTATAAGTTGGCATCAGTCACAGCTGTACGAGCAGTTGCGCGGAATAGTTCCATTTCAAAAAAAATCAATTCAGGATTTGATTCAACAATACAGAGATAAATTCTATAGTGCACCACCTAAAGAAAAACGCAAATTATTGTTAGACCTTGCTAATGTAATAATTATATGGGATAAAGGAGGGATTAACCCTTCAATATCAAATGATAAAATAGATCTCTATTTTCCTTCAGCATTAAAGATTACAAATGTATCAAGAGATATATCTGAAAAAATATCTCTTGCCATTGAACACTCTGAATTTATGTGGGGGTATAAGAATAAGTTAGATGATATGAGAATGCTTTTGAATGAGTTTATTCAACATGATAACGACTTCTTATGGTTAGTGGCTCCGTCTGAAACTATTCCTAATGTGTCCCTCAGCAGTTTTTGGCCTGATTATGATGGTGGAATATATCTAGATGGAGTCTGGACTTTAAACGGCCAAAAAAAAATAAAAGAATGGATCAGTTTATTCTACCGCGCCGGTCTCGAGAATAGATCAACCAAGGCGTTAAATGATTTTTTTCGAAGAATAACAAATTTAAGGCAGGACGCATGGCATCGGTTTATTATAGAAGCAAGTCTTGAAAGAAAGTATAGCTATGCAACTAGAACTAACCGTGAACTACTAGCTCTAATCAATAAAGAATCATCTGAAATAAAGTTTCTGATGTTTTTAAAAGAAGAACTTGATGACATTCCAAATTTACATGCTCATGAGTGGCTTGTTAAATTCAGAAGTTTTTTTTCACTGCTTTCTTTATCTCATAAAAGTAGTCTCATTCATAAAATACAACAATCAGAAATGTTGCTACGTATGAGAGTTAGTAGTGTTATCAACAGCGACGATCAACCATTAACCGAGATACAGTTAACATCATGGTGGAGTTGGCTGGAGAATCTTAATTCTGCAGTGAATGAGGCCCTGAATAATGAATATACAGGACATTATTTGATTAGAGGTTTGTATTTTAACAATAAGGACCAAAACAACCCAAATCCATTAGCAGCTGCTTTCGATGAACTTGGTAAATTAAAAATATATTTGTACTCTGATAATACTGATCCTACAGTTGATGCAATATGGAAAATTTATGAGAGTCAGGCATATATTCTCTTAGATAATGCAATCGCTCGAGCAGGTAGTTGGTTGAATAAAAAATGGAGTGAAGCTGTTTTATTCCCTCTCAGAAATGATATGGATAATCTTGAACACTTATCCTTACAAGATAAGGCATATACATATTTAATGAATTTTCTGCACGGTCCCGCTAAAGGTTTATTTTTTTTGTCAGAAACTGGTTTGACATCACTTGAATTTAAAGGCCGTAAACTTCTTGTGCACAAATCTTTCATTGATTTAATTAATACTATTGTAAAACCTGATGATTTACTTAGGCTACCCTTAGGTCAAAACGTTCGAGAAAAGGATGAAATTTTCAGCATCCAATCTAAACTGGAATCATTGACAACCCAACTTAATGCTATTCAAATCGTACCCCATACAGTGGCAGTGAGTAGTGGACCCGCCACTATATCTAAAGGTGCTAAGATAATACCTATTGGAACTAGATTAAAATTACATTGCGGGTCTGATACTCAGGTTTTGGATAGTTTGAATTTTGCTGAGTCTGCTTCTTTCACATGGAAAGCAGGTCAATGTCAGAATGTCAGTATTGATGTGAAATTCCCAAGCTTTATTGCCCGATATACACTTATTGGTGATTCTGCATGGACAGATTTTCTGGAATTATTCTCTGATGGTGAGGCAGAATTAGCAACAGATAAATTTCCGCATGAAACTGCATATAGTCTTCGTGCATTAGGTATCCAAAGCATTCTTGTACGTTATAAAGTTAGTGATAGAAGTGCTTTAGTGTTAGCTTTTGATGAGTGGTATAGACTTAAAAAAGATATTGATAATCTTTCTGTTAAACAGAATATTTTATTAGAAAAAACGCTATCCCAAAAGAGTGTTAATAATCAAGGCTGGTTGTCATTGTTACCTGTTACTATTTATGATGAATACCCATCAAATTAGGAGTAAAGTGTGAGCTTTTATTTAAAGCAAATTGTTAGCAAGTTAACACCATCTGCAAAAAAACATCTTGATATGGCTATCAATCTCGCTGTATCCAGACGTCATTATGAAGTTGATATCATTCACCTTATTTATGTGATTATTAGTAATGATAAAAATTTAATTGAACAGCTTGCAAAAGAAACATTATTAAATCCTCCATCTATTATTAATGCTATAGAAAAGGAATTCATGGAATTACCACAAGGAGATGTAAATACACCAGTTTTTTCAGAGATTCTTGTTTCTTTTATTGAAAAGTCTTGGTTACATGCCAGTACAAAATGGGCTTGCTCATCTCTTGATACACCAGCCTTATTTGCCACTGTATTGTATACAGCAAGAGAACTACTTCCAGAACGTGTTTCTTATAGTTTAAATTGTCAAAAAAAAATGGCTGAGAATATATTAAGACAATCTTGTGAGGCTAGTATTATTACAACGCAAGATAATACGTTGCCTTCAAATTCTATGCTTGACCGGTATACAATAAATCTTTCTACATCGGCTGAAGAGGGAAGAATCGATCCGGTAATTGGAAGAGAAAATGAAATACGAAAATTAATAGACATTTTACTTCGTCGGCGTCAAAATAATCCCATATTGACAGGAGAGCCCGGGGTAGGAAAAACCTGTATTATTGAAGGCTTGGCGTTACGTATAAAAGAAGGAAAGGTTCCAGAAACGCTCAGGAATGTAGAGGTACTTACTCTTGATTTAACTGCGCTTCTGGCAGGAGCTAGTGCTAAAGGTGAGTTTGAAAACCGACTTCAACATATTTTAAAGGAGATAGAAAAAAAAGCTAAAAGTATTGTGTTATTCATAGATGAAGCACATATGTTAGTAGGGGCTGGCGGTTTAGCAGGACAGACTGATGCAGCAAATTTATTGAAACCTGCCCTTGCCCGAGGTACATTGCGTGTTATTGCTGCTACAACATGGAGTGAATATAAAAAATATTTCGAAAAAGATGCAGCGCTTGCTCGACGCTTTCAAATTATTAGGGTTAGCGAGCCTGATGTTAATGCTGCCTCTGCAATGTTACGCGCCCTTGTACCTGCATTTATCAGCCACCATAATGTTGATATTACTGAAGGTGCAATCAAGGCGGCGACCAACCTATCAAATAGATATATCTCAGGTCGAAAACTTCCTGATAAAGCTGTAAGTCTTTTGGATACAGCATGTTCTCATGTTTCTTTATCACAAGTTCACATACCTAAAGAAATTGAATATATTGAAGCCAATCTTAAAAGAGATATGACTGAATTATCTGCACTGGAAAATAATGATATTTTACGGCGAAATCAGCTAAATAATAATATAAATTGTTTTAATGATAGATTATTATTACTTAATTCAATATGGAAACATCAATTAGATCTGGTCAATAAAATAAAAGAATGCCAAGATTATGATGAAATAAATGCACTTAGAATGGAACTAAAGAAGTCTCATCGGGATGTTGCACCAATGGTTTTTGAACGTGTTGATGAGACTTGTATTGCCGATGTTGTTTCTGAGTGGACAGGTATTCCTTTAGGTACTTTTTTAGAAACGGAAAAAGAAAAAAGCAAAGCATTACTTTCTCGCTTGCAACAACGCATTATTGGTCAAGATTACGCTCTGTCAGTTATATCTTCTCAAATAGAAATCTGTCAGGCGAATCTTCATGATCCACATAAGCCAACAGGGGTTTATTTATTTGCAGGACCATCTGGTATCGGTAAAACAGAAACTGCACATGCTTTAGCTGAACTTGTTTATGGGGGGAGTAACAATCTTATTACAATTAATATGTCGGAATTCCAGGAAGCACATTCATTGTCAGGTCTTAAAGGGGCTCCGCCAGGCTATGTAGGATTTGGTCATGGAGGAATTCTGACTGAAGGAGTTAAGCGTAATCCTTTTTGTGTTATTTTGCTAGATGAAATTGAAAAGGCTCATCCTGATGTTATTGAACTTTTTTACCAAGTGTTTGATAAGGGGACTATGGAAGACGGTGAAGGACAGTTAATCAATTTCAGGAACACTCTTATTATTATGACATCAAATTTAGCTGCCTCGCAATTAAACGACCTCTGGATATCAGGTGATAAAAGCATAAGTAATATTTTAAGTATAATTCGTCCTATTTATGATGATTTTTTTCAGCCTGCATTCATGGGGCGCGTTAATTTGATTCCTTTTTTCCCTCTATCACCGGACTCTTTAAAACGGATAACTAAAATGAAAATCGAAAAGATTTGTCAGCGTGTATCAGATGCTACTGATCATAAAATTATTGTTAAGTATAAAAAATCACTTATAACTTGGATCTTGGAAAATTGTAAGTACATTCAGAGTGGAGCTAGAGAAATAGATATGATTTTGAATCATAAAGTCCTTCCTCTACTGGCAAAACATATATGTAATAATGATGTTAATAACTTTACTGGGTGTTTGAACTTGTTTATTAAAAATAATACCGTTGTTGTTGAATTCAGCTCTGATGGAGAGTAACTATTGTGAGTTGTATTACGCATCTTATATCTATGGATGAAATCGATATAAATGTCAATGATCCAAGAAATAATGGTGATTTTCTTATCCTTAGCCATGCTATAGATAACTATAATGCTTACTTAAATGATGGTGCCTATTGGCTCACGTTAGAAAAGAGGTGTTTGTCTTTAATAAAGCAATTGGGGTATGACTTACAAACCGGAGTTTGGTTATGTTTGATAGAGACAAAATTGCATGGTTGGGATGGGCTTGCTTTCTCTTCTCTCTTATTTTCAAAATTTCTTGCTAAAGAAGACCCACAGTGCTGGCCTGGTACAGACTTTTCCCATATTCGTCATCAAATAATAGACTGGTATAGCAATAATGTTTTTCCTGCCATAGATGAACTCAAAAGAACTGACTTACGAAGCTCTACTCGCGCTGTAATGATCAAGTTTCTGGAAATTTTTCTTCAGCAATCAGTAGTGTTAGAGTCAATAAAATGCTCTGAGTTCAAGAAGTTTTTGAGCAGTATGAAGTTACCTAAAAATGACAATGGTGATCGTCAATATAATACGCATAAAGATGATCGTTCTGAAAAAAATAATAAAGACAAATTACAGAGATGCGTATCATGCGGCCATAAAAAAAATGGCTTCCTTGTTCCAGTAATGTTTTTTTTGGCGGGTATTACAATTACCTGTGCTGTTAATTTTATTAATAACCATAATACCGCATGGCGATTAGATGCAATGCTGCCGGGAAATATTTTTTCTTCATATATATTGGGGGAGTGTAGTGATAATATTGATGATGAACCATGGATAAGGTTAAAAAGACAGATTGATGATTTTGAATTTAGAATTAAGGATGTTGAAAGTAAAGGTGGCTATCTTACCCTCTCCGAGATAAAAACACTCGTACACCAGATGCAAATTGGAATGTTACAAAGTGAAAAGCCATTGTCATCTCAATTGAATAGTATTCATAAAAAAATAATAAATGGTGAGGAGATAGAACCGTTAAGTTTAGAGATTGTTACTAATCGTGTGAAAAAAATAAATTGTACACTAGCTAGCATACATGCTGAATTAGGTTATTAATAGTTGGTTATACCTTGTTAATAACTTCCAGACAGTGCTTTGTATTATATAGTTAATTAATGTATGGGATGTGCTCTGTGGATATTATATATGATGATTATTTTTTACAAGTATTGTAACTGATATTTATTGCTGTGATGCTTTGGGTAATGTTTTCTGCTAATATAATTTAAAATTAAGTTAGATGTTTTTGCAGTTGGTTTCTTTTTGTAGGGAAATATTAGAGTCTCTTTTAGGATGTTTGCATATTGATTTTTCATTTTTTTATACAGGAGAGGAAGGAAGGGTGTTACTAATGTATTTAATATGTCAAGGGGAAGCGATATGAGTCATTTTGTTCTAGTATGATTCATTTTTTTGTATAATAATTGTTGTCTTTGGTTTTTTATCCTGGAGGTATGAATATATTCTTCATTCTCAGTGTTTTTTTGTATTTGCTCCAAATGATTATAGTTTATTTCGGGGGGGAATGGTTAGTTATAGTGGGATTGTTTTCATCTGGTATCCTTTTGGAGGAAATGTAGGTCATGCTTCATTACAAATTGGTTCTGATATTCCCATGAAAACTATGTAAGTTGGTGGCCCGATAGTACAGCGAAACCCTTTCGTAAGGAGAGTGCCAGACAAACTTGGTTTTACATCAATGATAAATTTGTTAAAGAAACTCATTCAACATTGCCAGATGATATTAGAGACGAGGAGGGGGAAGCTCATGTCAAGTATATGATAAGCAAGGATTATTTTAATGAATCAGCTATGCTTGAAGAGTGGTTTACAATTAAAAATAAGCCGAGTGCTCATTATATGTTATTAAGTAAAAACTGTTCGCATATTGTGGCTAGAGTATTGAATGCCGGTTTTATTCGACATGAGAACGGATTTTCAAGGTTGTCCAAAAGTTGGAATATTACAAAGCCTCGTGATATCGCATCGCAACTTAATACATTAGCTTCATTGGGAGCAGTGACAAAACACGTGAATAATAATTGCCCGAAGCGTATTAATAGATTAGGATACGTTCTTTCGGGTATGCGTTAAACTATTTATTTAATTGCAAATAACAATTAAATATCGGCATCAAACCATTGCTTTTGGCGACGGTTATTTTTATGCCCCCCAGCTAGACTGGGGGCGGGAAGACTTTCAGCGGTGATGCCTCCAATTAGTTGAATTAGGGGTATAATATTCGCTTTTAAGGTTCTTTTATGGTCACAGTTACCTTCATGCCCCCGTTGCCAGAACGCTCTGTTGCGCCCGCTCCTCTGTTGGAAGCTGGATTAACTGGTTCACGCAGTCGGGTGTTGAGGGACTGAAATCATTACCTGCCGGGCGTGCCTGCCGCTGGCCGTTTGAGCATATCAGCACACTGTTACGTGAGCTGGTAAAACATTCTTCCGGCGACTTTGGATACCAGTGTTTACGCTGGAGTACAGAACTGCTGGCAATAAAAATCAATAAGATAACCTGCTGCCAAACCGTTCGCCACTGGTTGCCGTCTACGGAGATTGTGTGGCGAAGGGCAGCGTCAACTCTGCGTAAAAGCACTGGACGAATGCAGCACAGAGCATCCGGTCTTTTATGAAGATGAAGTGGATATCCATCTTAATCCCAAAATCGGTGCGGACTGGCAACTGCGCGGGCAGCAAAAACGGGGGGGTCACGCCGGGACAGAATGAAAAAATATTATCTGACCGGAGCGCTGCACAGCGGGACAGGTAAAACCAGCTATATGGGCGGCAACAGCAAAAATTCGACGCTGTTCATCAGCCTGCTGAAGCGGCTTAAAGCGACATACCGTCGGGCGAAAATCATCACGCTGTGGACAACTACATTATCCACAAAAGCCGGGAAACACAGCCCTGGCTGAAGGAGAACCCGAAGTTCAGGGGCATTTATCAGCCGGTTTACTCGCCATGGGTGAATCATGTTGAACAGCTATGGCAGGCATTTCACGACACAATAACGTGTAATCATCAGTCGCTCAATGTGGCAACTATTGAAAAAAGTGCGGCATTTTATGGAAACCGTCAGCCTATTCCCCGGAGGCAACATGGGCTGGCCAAAGTGTAGCTGTATCAGGCGCAGCTATTTAGATTGTCAGTTGCATCACTCAATAATGATCTTACCCAGCAATAGTGGACACGCGGCTAAGTGAGTAAACTCTCAGTCAGAGGTGACTCACATGACAAAAACAG
>OGSN01000157.1_pt1 | contig 25144 bp, 32 predicted proteins | sample 1573891 | NCBI WGS metagenome assembly OGSN01 (sample SAMN03295857, study PRJEB24534) | human gut metagenome | isolation source: fecal sample 7 from infant 8 | host: Homo sapiens | place: USA: Pittsburgh, PA | collected 2014-07 | reverse complement strand
GTCATCGGGCATTATCTGAACATAAAACACTATCAATAAGTTGGAGTCATTACCCCCTTAACCTTAAGGGGCAGAGATCGATGATATTAGCGAGATATGACCCCATGGTAGCGGTGATACGCTGGATAAAAGCTCGTCCGGTAAGTTCCGGGCGATTATCACGAGCCCCTGAAGCATGATCCTGATGTAAATGCCGGGGCCACGGCTTACGCCGGGCTTGTATCGCATGTAACCACAGCGGGCTGACGGTCTCGGTACTGACAATCCGTTACCGGTGCCTCGCTGATGGAACTGAAGTGGACCAGTAAGGCGCCTTCTGATTTGGCGCGGTTATATGATTTTCTGGCGCTAGCCAATAAACCAGCAATAATAGCGACAGTGCAAGTGATTATTTCATAATAATGATAGCGTGTTTATTTTATGTAATAATTGGCAATGAAATAACTTGATTGAGCTCCCTTTATCCAGTCTGATAGTGGGTAAAGGGAACTCAATAATAATTGAATTAATTTATTAGCTTCATCGCATTTTTTTTGGTCTCTTCATCACTTTTTTGCTCTTGTTGTGAAGAGGATTGAGAAATTGTTGAAGAATTAAAATCGGCCATCTCTTTTGGAAATAGCGATCTCAATATATTCACGATATCTGAAAATGTGGTTTCTTTCGTCAGCAGTTCACATAAAAGAAATGGGGCCCTGGGATCTTGTCTGTATAAGGCCAGACCTGCCGTCAGTGCGGCCCGGTTAAGGCGGCTGCGTTCCCCTTGCGGGATACTGTCCAGTGTATCACAAACAATTTTATCTGTTTGATTTACATCTGGATTTAGCTTGAAGGCAATGGTTCTGCGCTTGTCCATTATTAATTACCTATGAGATACATACCGTTAACTAAATCATATTGAGAGTTATTGGTTTTGAAAAAACGTTCATCACGAATCTGTGTGTGTGTTTTTACTGCATCACATATTAATTCTGCGCCACCACCTATAACCATAACATGAGTATAACCAGAAAATTCATTGAGCGTATTTAATACACGCTGCTCAAGTTTACGAAGTGCTTCATTCATTGCTTCAGTGACTATTGATATTTTGTTCTCATCATTAATTCGTTGCTTCAGATAGTTGTTATCTTTTCTGTGAATAATTATATCGTCAGCAAGATAGCTACTTCCTTTTGTTCTCGCAAGAGAAAGGGCATCTTTTACTGCAGATGTGACCAGAGATACACCAAGAGATGAGTCTCCGTATATTTTGCTGATCCCTGATAATTTACCCATTACCTGAGAGATATCTAATGTGGTGCCCCCGAGATCTATAATTAATAAAGAATCTAACTCATCCAGTTCTTGTAGAACTTCATAACCTGCCGGTATAGATTCAGGCATGACTTTTACATCTTTTATTGTGAATGTATCCCCACCATTCAATGTAATTCTTTTCCGGAAGTTTGCTTTTTTACGCTCAATATTTTCCGTATTGGGTTGGTTATTCCTGTCGTAATACTCTGTCAGAGGAAGTGTGCAAACAATATCCACTTCGCTTACCGGCAGACCACTGGTCAGTAAGGCGTGGTGCACCGCAACGACATTAACGTCGCTGTATTGCCATGCGATATTGGTTGTGACTACAGCATCCGGGCTGATTGGATCAAATGAATACTGTTCGCCGTTCAGTGTGTAGTTAAAGACCTTTTTATCACCAAAAGAGACTGCCCACTCGCGTTTGAAGCTGTTCGGGCTAATGTGCTGTTTAATTGTTCCGTCGTTTTCCTGCCACTGTAGTTTGATGTTTGTTGAACCGTCATCAATGAATACCAACATTTATAAAACTCCTTATGGTATTTTTGTGGTGTATCTTTGGGTGTGTTTTGGGTTTTTAATGGGGTTGTTTGTCAAGTTTATCCCATTTCAACTATCAATCAATGATTATTTGTGTTGTTTTTGGTGTTTTTTGGGGTGGTTTTGGGTTGTTTTTGGATTTTGTTTGGCGAGTAACAAAAGATGTCGCTGTGCTTCTCTTTTTACTGCGCCAGCTGACGCGGCGCGGCAGGAACGCTGCCTGTGGTCAGTGTCCCGCGTCCGGCCGGGCACGGGACGGGCGCTTTTACCGCTCCCGGCTGGCGTCGGTGACAGTGTACGCCAGCCCGTCGCCCTTTTCTGATGAACGCCCTTCAAGCCGCTTTCGCGAATGAAAGGGACATCTTATTCGGTCTTTACGCTGGGGAGTTACTTTGGAAGACTGCGTCAACACGATGATAAGCGTACAAAGCCATTGTTAAGGGATCCTCTATGACTGTTGTTACTGTCGGTATTGATTTAGCTAAAAATGTGTTCGCTGTGCATGGCGTTAATGCTGCAGGAAAAGCTGTTTTAGTTAAGCCTCTTGTGCGTCGGGCTAAATTGCTTGAATTGATTGCAACACTTCCAGTGCAAAATGGCATCTGAATCGATCGTAGTTTGGTATTCGAATCGATCATGATTTGGCATCCATCTCCGATCACAGTTTGGCATCACAATCGATCACGATTTGGCATGCTTCCGATCATTGATTGGCATCCTGCCAGTCACTCCGGGAATTAACTCTTTTCACCACAGTCTCCATTGCCGTGTTTAAACCAGTGGAGACGTCAATGTCCAGAAAGAGAAAATCCAGGAGCACTATGGAAACCTGTTTTAAGATCCTTCAGCTCAAGTTCGACAAGAAGCTGACTAACCGTTGTATCGGACTGACGTTACACATCAGCGCCTCAACCGTTTTTGAGGTTCTTGCCCGCTTCAAAGCCTCTTCTCTGTCATGGCCGCTATCCGGCATATCCTGCGGGCCTTTTCCCTGTTGCGTCCGGGGGGCGTGCTGGTCGCCGTCTGTCTGAACGGGCCGCGCCAGCAGGAGAAGCTGTTACCGTTTTCGGACGTCCGCGAGGAGCTGCCGCGCGGCACGTTTGCTTATACCCGTGTTCCGACGATGATTATTCGTCTGCGAGCCTGATGACCCAGGGCAGGCGGGAGGATAAACGCCTGTCTGCCCGCGCCGGGAAAAAGACCACGCGCCGGTGGCGCTGAAAGGGGCCGCGCTGACGCGCACCCCTTTCAGTACGCGGATGTTCTGATGTGGGCCTCTGTCTTTTTATGCCTGTCATTTGTCTGTTACTGATGATGTTGTTGTTCCTGCTACTGCTACTGCTACTGCTACTGCTACTGCTACTGCTACTGCTACTGCTACTGTTCTTCTTTTTCCTGTTGCTCTGATTACTGTCTGTTTTGTTGTTCTCCTGACTGTGCCTTTTCCGGGCGTCCCCCTGGCGGGGCGGGCTGTCGTGAATGGAGCCAGCGGAGCTGTCTCCGCCCTGGCGGGCTTCCATCCCTGACGCAAAACCCCGGGCTTGCAGCGACCGGAACGGTCGCGCCGCCTCTGTCGCGCCGTGGCCTGCGCTCCTGGCATTCCGGCCAGAAGACGCCGGGATGTAAGCAACGCCGTTTCGCAAACCGCGCTTCACGTCGTTGCGGCGGGTCCCTGCCCGTTGTTCTGTCCGGTGCCATTCACCTGTTTAAGCCCCTGTCGCCGGGGGCTGATACAGCCACAACCGTCTCCGCCAGTCCAGGGGTGAAATGTACATCCCGCAAAACTTTTTGCCCAAAAGCAGGCAAAAACTTTTGCGGTCTGCCCCCGGACAGTCGTTTCCGGCCGTGGCAGTGATGCCCCTTGCGGCGAAGGTTCTCAAACAGGTGATGGTGAATACCGGAGGGAACAAAAGGCAGGTCCCCGCAAAACGTCAAAACCGCGGCTCCCGAAACTCAACAGATGATGGGGGCTGAAAACATCAACAGAAGGAGACACATCATGGCAGTTCGTGGCATTAACAAGGTCATTCTCGTGGGACGTCTGGGAAAAGATCCGGATGTCCGTTACATCCCCAACGGGGGCGCAGTGGCAAATCTGCAGGTGGCCACGTCAGAAAGCTGGCGTGACAAACAGACGGGGGAGATGCGGGAGCAGACAGAATGGCATCGCGTGGTGCTGTTCGGCAAGCTCGCGGAAGTGGCTGGTGAGTATCTGCGCAAGGGCGCGCAGGTCTACATCGAAGGTCAGCTTCGCACCCGTAGCTGGGAGGATAACGGTATCACCCGTTACGTCACCGAAATTCTTGTTAAGACCACGGGCACCATGCAGATGCTGGGACGTGCCGCAGGTACTCAGACTCAGCCGGAAGAGGCGCAACAGTTCAGCGGTCAGCCTCAGCCGGAATCACAGCCGGAACCGAAAAAAGGAGGTGCGAAAACGAAAGGCCGTGGACGTAAGGCCGCGCAGCCCGAGCCTCAGCAGCCGTCTGAACCCGCGTATGACTTCGATGACGACATTCCGTTCTAACGAAAGACAGTGACAACCGCCCCGTCCAGTGCGGGGCATCACCGGAGAGATGAGGATGAGCGAATATTTCAGAATATTTCAGGGGCTGCCTGACGGCTCCTTTACCCGCGAACAGGCTGAAGCCGTTGCCGCACAGTACCGGAACGTCTTTATCGAGGATGACCACGGAGAACATTTTCGCCTGGTTGTCAGTAATAACGGTGCAATGGTCTGGCGTACCTGGAATTTTGAGGACGGTGCCGGGTACTGGATGAACCATGTCATCCGGGATTTCGGCATTCTTAAGTAAGAGAGGTGCCGGACGGGGACACGTCCGGCAGACATACAACCATCCCAGCTAAAGGAAAAATATATGTCAGTTACAGAGTCTAAGGCAAAAAAGGGGTATAAATCCAGCCATAAACTGTCAAAAGCACAGGAAACCGTCCTGTCTGCCCTGCTGGCGCAGACGGAAGAAGTGAGCATGTCGCTGGCCTCGCTGATTAAATCACCGCTGAATGTGCGCACGGTGCCGTATTCCGCAGAGTCCGTCAGCGAACTGGCGGAGTCCATTAAGGGCGTCGGCCTGTTGCAGAATCTGGTTGTTCATGCCCTGTCGGGTGAGCGTTACGGTGTCGCCGCAGGTGGTCGCCGACTGGCAGCACTCAACATGCTGGCAGAGCGTGGCATCATTCCGGCGGACTGGTCTGTCCGCGTGAAAATTATTCCGCAGGAGCTGGCGACTGCCGCATCAATGACTGAAAACGGTCATCGTCGGGATATGCACCCTGCCGAACAGATTGCCGGATTCCGCGCAATGGCGCAGGAAGGCAAAACATCTGCGCAGATTGGCGACCTGCTGGGCTATTCACCCCGCCACGTTCAGCGAATGCTGAAACTGGCAGACCTTGCGCCTGTCATCCTCGATGCGCTGGCAGAAGACCGCATCACCACCGAACACTGTCAGGCGCTGGCGCTGGAGAACGACACCGCGCGTCAGGTGCAGGTGTTTGAAGCCGCCTGTCAGTCGGGATGGGGCGGTAAACCGGAAGTACAGACCATTCGTCGTCTGGTGACCGAAAGTGAAGTGGCGGTGGCGGGGAACAGTAAATTCCGCTTCGTGGGGGCTGATGCCTTCTCGCCAGACGAACTGCGCACCGATTTGTTCAGTGATGACGGGGACGGTTATGTCGACCGCGTGGCGCTCGATGCTGCCCTGCTGGAAAAACTCCAGGCTGTTGCAGAGTACCTTCGGGAAGCCGAAGGCTGGGAATGGTGCGCCGGACGCATGGAGGCTGTCGGCGAGTGCCGTGAGGATGCCGGAACATACCGCTGTCTGCCGGAGCCGGAAGCGGTGCTGACGGAGGCGGAAGAAGAACGCCTGAACGAACTGATGGTTCGCTACGAGGAACCGGATACCCCGCGAGAGGAATCTGACCTGCTGGAAGCAGAAATGAAGCTGATTCACTGCATGAGCAGGGTCAGGGCGTGGACGCCGGAGATGCGTGCCGGAAGCGGTGTGGTGGTGTCCTGGCGTTACGGTAATGTGTGTGTCCAGCGTGGTGTGCAGTTGCGCAGTGAGGATGACGCGGCTGACGACGCTGACCGCACGGAACAGGTGCAGGAGAAAGCGTCAGTGGAGGAAATCAGTCTGCCTTTGCTGACGAAAATGTCTTCCGAACGCACGCTGGCAGTCCAGGCGGCACTGATGCAGCAGCCGGATAAATCTCTGGCACTGCTGGCATGGACGCTCTGCCTGAATGTGTTTGGCAGCGGAGCGTACAGCAATCCCGCCAGAATTCGCCTGGAATGTGAGCATTACTCGCTGACCAGCGATGCGCCGTCAGGGAAGGAAGGTGCCGCATTCATGGCGCTGATGGCAGAAAAGGCCCGTCTTGCAGCTCTGCTGCCGGAGGGATGGTCACGTGATATGACGACGTTCCTGTCACTCAGTCAGGAGGTACTGTTGTCCCTGCTCAGTTTCTGCACCGCGTGCAGCATCCACGGTGTTCAGACCCGTGAGTATGGTCACACGTCACGCAGTCCGCTGGACTCACTGGAAACCGCTGTCGGATTCCACATGCGCGACTGGTGGCAGCCGACAAAAGCAAATTTCTTCGGACACCTGAAAAAGCCGCAGATTATTGCAGCCCTGAATGATGCCGGACTGTCCGGTGCCGCACGGGACGCGGAGAATATGAAGAAAGGCGATGCGGCTGAACATGCAGAGTTCCACATGAAAGATAACCGCTGGGTGCCTGGCTGGATGTGTGCACCACGTCCACAGGCAGAGACGGAAACCACGGAATACCGTGACAACCAGGCCGATGCCGCCTGACCGTCAGTTATAAACCATTTATCACGCCGCCCCGCCGGTGACGGAGCGGCAGCAAGGGAGATACCGTGATGAAAACTGAACTGACCCTGAATGTATTACAGGCCATGAGCGCACAGGAATACGAAGATATCCGGGCTGCCGGAAGTGATGAACGTCGTGAGCTGACACACGCCGTGATGCGGGAGCTGGATGCGCCGGACAACTGGACGATGAACGGCGAGTATGGCAGCGAGTTCGGGGGCTTTTTCCCCGTCCAGGTCCGTTTCACGCCTGCCCACGAACGTTTTCACCTGGCGTTATGTTCACCGGGTGACGTCTCTCAGGTCTGGGTGCTGGTTCTGGTGAATGCCGGTGGTGAGCCGTTTGCGGTGGTTCAGGTACAGCGGCGGTTTGCACCGGAAGCCGTCAGCCATTCACTGGCACTGGCGGCGTCACTGGATGCGCAGGGGTACAGCGTTAACGACATCATCCATATTCTGATGGCGGAAGGAGGTCAGGTATGAGTGCACATTCACAGGCACTGGTTCCCCTCCGCGCAGAGCAACAGGCCGCATGGCGGGCGGTGGCGGAGACGGAAAAACGCCGCCATCATGGGAACCCGCTGGCGGAATATCCGTATGCGGGGGCGTTTTTCCGCTGTCTGAACGGAAGCCGCAGGATATCGCTGTCTGACCTGCGATTTTTCATGCCATCCCTGACCGCAGAAGAACTGCGCGGCAACCGTTCTCAGTGGCTGTATGCCGTCGATGTGCTGATTGAAACACAGGGCGAGGTCTGCCTCCTTCCCCTTCCCGGTGATGCAGCAGAGCGATTGTTCCCGTCGGTACGGTTCCGCGTCAGGGAGCGCAGTCGCCACAAATCTGCGCTGGTCATGCAGAAGTACAGCCGCCAGCAGGCAAGGGAGGCAGAGCAGAAAGCCCGTGCGTACCAGGCGCTGGTCGCTCAGGCTGAAATCGAACTGGCGTTCCATTCACCGGAAACAGTCGGAAGCTGGCATGCCCGCTGGAGTGACCGGGTGGCAGAGCATGACCTGGAAACCCTGTTCTGGCAGTGGGGTGAGCGTTTTCCGTCACTGGCCGGAATGGAACGCTGGCAGTGGCAGGATATGCCGTTCTGGCAGGTCATCGCAGAGGCCGGTCATGCTGTCCGTGAGATGGAGCGGTGGATGATGCCGAACAAACTCCGGGAGGTGGCGTGATGCAGAACGTCAGACATCCGAAAACACACAGGGAACTGTGTGAACTGGCCTGCCGTTTTCTCCGCAACCACGGTTTTAAGGTGGTGTTCAGTGACCGTTTTCACGCATGGACGTCCTGCGGTGAACATCCTGATGCGCTGGGCTTCCGTAACGGAGCATCATGTCTCATTGAGGTGAAATGCTCACGGTCTGATTTCCTGGCTGACCGGAAAAAGGTGTTCCGGGCAGAGCCGGAAAAGGGCATGGGAGACTGGCGTTTTTATCTCTGCGAGCCGGGCGTGATTACCGTGGATGATTTACCGACGGGCTGGGGGCTGCTGTATGCGATTAACGGGCGGGTCAGAAAGATACATGGCTGGCCCGGAAATCATCAGTGGGTGGTTACAGTTGCGAAACCGTTCAGGGCAAACAAACAGGCTGAATGCGATTATCTGTTCAGTGCACTGCGTCGGCTGGAAATCCGGGGCGTGACGGAGAACGGTACAGATGCTGACAGGGTGCAGACATATGGGCTATGATGTGTCCGGCGCTTGAGGCTTTCTGCCTCATGACGTGAAGGTGGTTTGTTATCCTGTCGTGTGGCAGAAGGACAAAAGCCCCGTAGTTAATTTTCATTAACCCACGAGGCCTCTGCATGTCTAGTCCACGTCAGTATGGCCTCTTACCGTGCAAATTGCAAGGAGGAGTAAACCATGAAACTACCGGGAAACGCCCTTATCTGGTGCGTATTAATCGTGTGCTGCACGTTGTTGATATTCACACTCCTGACCCGGAATCGCCTGTGCGAAGTCCGGCTGAAGGACGGATACAGGGAAGTTACGGCAACAATGGCTTACGAATCCGGCGGTAAGTAGCAACCCGGAGGCGGGCGCAGGCCCGCCTTTCCGGAACTGATGCGGGTCTGACTGCACTGAAGCGCCTTTATAAAGGGGCTGCCGGTTCGCCGGTGGCCCCTTTCTCCTTGCTGGCATTGTGCAGGCATGAACAACCAGACTGCCAGGAAGGCCGTTTCCCTCCGGGAACGGGGATGAACGTGCGCCTGCGGCGCCCGTTCTTTTCCCCCGCCTTCTCTGTTTATGGCCAGTTGTCAGAAATGACATTACCTTTCCCGTGATTATTCTCTTTTTCTTCCTGCTCTGATTCTGATTACTGCTGCCCTGATTACTGTCAGTTCTGTTGTTCTCCTGCCTGTGCCTTTCCCGGGCGTCCCCCTGGCGGGGCGGGCTGTCGTGAACGGAGCCAGCGAAGCTGTCTCCGCCCTGGCGGGCTTCCATCCCTGACGCGAACCCCCTGGCTTGCAGCGACCGTTCCGGTCGTGCCGCCTCTGTCGCGCCGTGACCTGCGCTCCCGGCATCCCGGCAAAAGGCCGCCGGGATGTGAGGGGCAACGCCGTTTCGCGCACGCGCTCTTCGTCGTTGCGGCGGGTCCCTGCCCGTTGTTGTGTCCGGTGCCATTCACCTGTTTAAGCCCCTGTCGCCGGGGGCTGATACAGCCACAACCTGCCGCACTGACTGTCCAGGGTAAATGAACAGCCCACAAAATTTTTTACCCAAAACCCGGTAAAAAATTTTGCGTTCTGCCCAGGACAGGTGCGTCAGGCCGTGGCAGTGATGCCCCTTGCGGCGAAGGTTCTCAAACAGGTGATGGTTAATACCGGAGGGAACAAAAGGCAGGTCCCCGCAAAACGTCAAAACCGCGGCTCCCGAAACTCAACAGCTACCGTGTTTAGTCAAGAAAATTATGTGATGTTTGAACATTCCATTTTCAGGAGAAATTTTCTCTGAGTTTTTATAAAAAGAGCAGATGCTCAGTTAAATACCATGATAGAAGGAAAAAGATACAAACATGTTGCTTCAGTATTGCTCCGATGGTGTTGATTAACATATTGTTTTATAATAACTTTGTTGGTTGTATTCAGCGTCGAATGGTAACTGCGTTTTCAGCACACCATAGCACCAGTGCACAAGTTTTCGCATTAATGCTCCAATAGCACACATCTTTGACTTTCCCCTCTGGCATAACTTCGTATACATCTGTTTCATTACAGGGTTGAATCTCAGCCCACATAAAGCGGCAAGATAAAGTTTTGTTCTTATCTCCGGTGGTCCAATTTTAGATAATTTAGGTTTTCCCTTTACAGATGTGCCAGATCTCCTTTCTACCGGAACTACACCAAGGAATGCTGCTGCCTGCTCTGCTGATTCGAATGAATGGCTTTTGAGTATTGCCAGCATATTTAATCCCAGCAGGTAACCAACAGATTTTATTGATGTTAACAGTCTGAAATCCTGGTTGAGCTCAGGGTGAGTTTTAATATGTTCCTGGATCAGGACATCAAGATGTTCGATCTCATTGCTCAGCTCCTGAAGCATGTTTTCAATTGACGCCCTGACGGCATCAGGGCTGTCTGTAAAAACAGATTTTTCAAGTCTGTTTTTTTCTCTGGTGCTGTCTGCAACAAGAGCGTCTCTGCGGCGTAAAAGAGCTCTAAGATACCGCACAGATTCTGGTGGTGGAGTCCATGCCTCAGGCTCTTTAAGGGAGCCATAACAAGCCAGCATCCAGGCATCAACTTTGTCATTCTTGGTCAGGATATTCATACCTCTGGCAAATTCCCTTGTGCGGTGAGGATTGGCTAAAGAAATTCTGGCGCCAGCAAAGTGAAGGCCATAAGCCAGAGGTTCATGATATACCCCAGTGGCTTCCATGATGATATGAACTTCGCCCAGTTCACAGGATTGCTTTTTAAGCCACTCTGCCACGACTTTAGCCGCATCAGCAGTATTTTTTAGCTTACGAGTTTTGATCCTCCCTTTGATGCCCTCCCGTAAGAGGCATAGATCAAGAGTGTTTTTACTGACATCAATACCTAACTGGTACATCGGCATTTTTTCTCCTTTCACATAACCATCACGCCAATTTGTCTTGTTCATGCAGAGTCTTAGCTCTTGGCAACCGTTCAATGTTAATGCTGGCGTGAAAGGTGAGGCAGAGGACTATAGCTGTTGACGAAGGTTATTACCTTAGATGATGGGGTAGGTTCTCTCCGCTTCATGCGATGGTAGCTAATCATCGCTCGTTGATTACATACAAGATGATGGGGGCTGAAAACATCAGATACAGGAGGAATCATGAGCGCATTTTCTTTTAACACCACTTATCAGCCAACCGGTGATCAGCAGAAAGACGCAATCGCACAAATCGACATCATGCAGAGTCGTGCTGTTCAGGCAAATCTTGCATATCAGAGTAGCCAGGATGCGGAAACGCTGATGAAACAGTTAGGGCAAATCAATGATGAACTGGGGACGTTGTTGGATAGCCTGGAAAATCACACGCCAGTTATCAGACAAAAAGCCAGTGATTTGAGTGCACTGATGATGCTTTTCAGCCAACAGGCCGGTCAGTCCATGAGCAGTCCTGTGTGATGATTATCCCCCTGATTGTTGTCGACTTGTTAATAATAATCAGGGGCAGGAAATTAAGCGAAAAAATTTTTGACTTATTTTTTCTTTCAGCGAGGAGTGAATATTATGCGACTGGCTTTCCGTTTTGGCCGATATAATTCCATTCGCCGTGAGCGCCCGTTAACGGATGACGAATTAATGCAGTTTGTGCCGTCTGTTTTTTCTGGTGACAAACATGAATCCCGGAGTGAGCGTTATACATATATCCCAACCATCAATATCATCAATAAGTTACGTGATGAAGGTTTCCAGCCATTCTTTGCCTGTCAGAGTCGGGTTCGTGATTTGGGACGCCGCGAATACAGTAAACATATGTTACGTCTTCGCAGGGAAGGGCATATTAACGGGCAGGAAGTTCCTGAAATTATCCTGCTTAATTCACATGATGGTTCATCCAGTTATCAGATGATCCCCGGAATTTTTCGTTTTGTCTGCACAAATGGCCTGGTGTGCGGAAATAATTTTGGCGAAATCCGCGTTCCACATAAAGGTGATATTGTCGGGCAGGTTATTGAGGGAGCGTATGAAGTGCTCGGTGTCTTTGATAAAGTCACTGAAAATATGGAGACAATGAAAGAGATACATCTTAACAGTGACGAACAACATTTATTTGGCAGAGCTGCATTGATGGTCAGGTATGAAGATGAAAATAAAACGCCTGTGACGCCTGAACAAATAATTACTCCCCGCCGTTGGGAGGATAAACAGAACGATCTCTGGACGACCTGGCAGCGGGTTCAGGAGAATATGATAAAAGGTGGATTATCGGGGCGAAGTGCCTCCGGTAAAAATACCAGGACAAGAGCCATTACAGGCATTGACGGTGATATCCGAATCAACAAAGCATTATGGATGATTGCTGAACAGTTCAGGGAGTGGAAGTCATGATAATATAAGTAAAGCCCCGAAAAATTTTTCGGGGCTTTACTTATATTATCATCCTGCGGCATTGCTGTGTCGTCTGATATGCCTCAATTTCATCAACTGGCTTTTCGGTAGTCTGTAAATATTGTGCCCGCGAAAAATGGTCTGGCAGGAGGCTGCGCAGTTACCGGATATATATAATATGGGTTCCCGCTTTGCGGGGCTTCGGCCAGTCAACATTATCACTCATATGATATTTTTGTGTGTGGCCTTCCATGCCGCTGTCGCGGCATAACCGGTATTTGATAATGTATACAATATTAATTGTTCTGCACACTGTTAATTTGGGGAAGTGATTTCTTCGTGGTCGGAACCTGGATGCCTTTACTGCTCTTTATCCCGGTATAGATCCGGTAAACGTCTGATGCATAGGCAAGACGCCTCCGGTTCTGGCGTTCACTCTTTTTGAATCCGGCATTGTATGCACCAACGGCTTCCCAGGATACGCCCCATTTTTTAAATGCTATTGCCAGATAATAGGCACCTGTATAAATGTTCATGCAGGGATCTGTTGTCAGATGTTCTGGCTTAATTCCGTAGCGGGCCAGTTCGTTAAAATGCTGGGAGTCTACTTGCATCAATCCGCTGCCATATCCCGTTACCGGATTAATACCAATGGCATTAACCCGGTAACGGGATTCTTTCCATGATATCGCTCTCAGTAAATCCGGGTCTATTTTGTAATCCCGGCCTGCAAGATCAAAACAATCGGCGGCTTCGCAGATCCCACTTATAAACATCAGGCAGATTGCTAACATCCACTTTTTCATTTTTTCACCTCTGGTGACATTATCCGGAAATAATTTAACCTACTCCACTATAAGGCTCAACTAGTTGGTGGCTCTCACCACCAAAAGCACCACACACTACGCAAAAACAAGTTTTTGCTGATTATCATTTAATATCATTAACTTGTGTTTTTAGATTTATATTGTTTAAATCTGTTTTATTTAAAATGGCGTCGTTAACGCAGCTACAGCAACGCGCAGCCACCCCTTTATAGGGGTGGTACTGACTATTTTTATAAAAAACATCATTTTATATTGGGGGTGCTGCTAGCGGCGCGGTGTGTTTTTTTATAGGATACCGCCAGGGGCGCTGCTAGCGGTGCGTCCCTGTTTGAATTATGAATTTTAGTGTTTCGAAATTAACTTTATTTTATGTTTAAAAAAGGTAAACGCTAATGGCTAAGGTGAACTTGTATATCAGCAATGATGCTTATGAAAAAATAAATGCGATTATTGAAAAGCGTCGACAGGAAGGGGCAAGAGAAAAAGATGTCAGTTTTTCAGCGACAGCTTCAATGCTTCTTGAACTGGGGCTTCGCGTATATGAGGCTCAGATGGAGCGTAAAGAGTCTGCATTTAATCAGACTGAGTTTAATAAATTGCTTCTTGAATGCGTTGTAAAAACACAATCATCAGTAGCGAAAATTTTAGGTATTGAGTCTCTCAGTCCTCATGTCTCAGGGAATCCAAAGTTTGAATATGCCAATATGGTTGAAGATATTCGTGAGAAGGTGTCATCTGAGATGGAGCGATTTTTTCCAAAAAATGATGAGGAATAAAAAAGAATTAAAAGTTGATTTGCTTCAAATAACAGAGTTTTGATCTGGTTCAATTTGATGACAATTAACCACATAAAGGGTATATTAATTATGTGGTTAATGCCACGTTAAAACTTGATATTAAAAATCGCCGATGCAGGGGGCTTGTCCCCCCCTGCATCGACTGTCCATAGAATCCTTTGAGGAGGTTCCTATGTGTGCGATGGATACTAGAGAAAGAGCACTCATACGTCAATCAGGTCTGCCGGAAATTATTTTATCCGCAAAATATCCAGTCTGTGTCCGCACAGAGTCAGGAAAATTCATAGATTCAAACTCTGTTTTTTTACAATCAGTAAAGTGTCAGAATAGTGATTCTGAAATATGGTTTTCTGGCATTGATATTGATACGCAACTTTTATTTCAGAATGCTGAAGTTAATGCTTTTTCGTCATCGAATGGTATGAGTATTATTAATGGTGTAATATTGAATGATGTGTCATGGGATGTGGTGGTTGAAAGTACGGGAGTGAATAACTTGAATTTGTTTGTCTGGAGATTTTTCGAAAGATACGTAGTTAGTAGCTTTCTTATAAAGGGCAAGGAGTTTAGTTGTACATCTGACAAATATCGCTTTAATAAGATAATACCGTATCTTTTGGGTTATAGTCATGAGTATTCTTCTCAGAGAATGGATGTCTCTGTTGACCAATCTAAAAAAATATTTATGAATTTTAAAAAACACTATGGTTTCTCAGATAGGGATGAGTGGTTGCGATATGCTATAATTTCTGATGTGTTATTTTATCTATATAAATACTTCGCAAGTAATATTAACAGCCATCACTGTAAGGAAATGTAAGCATCTCCGGCACTAAAAGTGCCGGTTTTTGTTAATATAATTTACTCTTTTGTTGTTTGTTTTGTATGCGCTTTATGTGAATATTTTGATTAAATCTCTTTTATGTACGGGAGGTGTGGTGATCAAAGGTGCTTTAAGAGCTGCTCCAAGTAAAAAGGTTTTACTGACCCTTGATGAGGCAACCAATAAATTATTACTTGGAGCCAGAGAGCGCAGTGGAAGAACAAAAACAAATGAAGCACTGGTGAGGTTGCAGGATCATTTGCAACGTTATCCAGATTTTTATAACGAAGAAATTTTCAGGGAGGTGACCGAAGAGAGCGAGTCAACATTTAAAGAGCTTTAGTTTTTATCTATCAATATTAAACAGAGGAATCATATGGACGCCGTTTTAAGTGTTCAGGGTGCTTCTGCGCCCGTCAAAAAGAAATCGTTTTTTTCTAAATTCACTCGTCTGAATATGCTTCGCCTGGTTCGCGCTGTGATCCCGGCGGCTGTTCTGATGATGTTCTTCCCGCAACTGGCGATGGCTGCCGGTGGTGCCGGTCAGGACCTGATGGCAAGTGGTAACAACACGGTTAAGGCGACCTTCGGTAAGGACTCCAGTATTGTTAAATGGGTTGTTCTGGCTGAAGTCCTGGTCGGTGCGGTCATGTACATGATGACCAAAAACGTCAAGTTCCTGGCCGGTTTTGCCATCATCTCTGTATTTATTGCTGTGGGTATGGCCGTCGTTGGCCTCTGACAGGAAATAAAACGATGTCGGGAGACGAGAATAAACTTAAGAAATATCGTTTCCCGGAAACACTGACCAACCAGAGCCGCTACTTTGGCCTGCCACTGGATGAACTGATCCCCGCAGCAATCTGTATTGGCTGGGGTATCACAACATCGAAATATCTGTTCGGTATTGGTGCAGCGGTTCTGGTTTATTTCGGGATTAAAAAACTGAAAAAAGGGCGGGGCAGTTCCTGGTTACGTGACCTGATTTACTGGTATATGCCAACAGCCCTGCTGCGCGGTATTTTTCATAATGTTCCCGATTCGTGTTTCCGGCAGTGGATTAAATAGAACTGATACCAGGATTGTTATATGGAACACGGTGCCCGTTTAAGTACCAGTCGTGTAATGGCCATCGCCTTTATATTTATGTCAGTGCTTATTGTTCTCAGCCTCTCTGTTAACGTCATTCAGGGGGTGAATAACTACCGTCTTCAGAATGAGCAACGCACTGCCGTGACCCCAATGGGATTTAATGTGCCCTTTGCCGTGTCACAGAACAGTGCCGACGCCTCTTATTTACAGCAGATGGCGCTGTCATTTATTGCCCTCCGTCTGAATGTTTCATCAGAAACCGTCGATGCCTCACATCAGGCGCTTCTGCAATATATCCGCCCGGGCGCACAGAACCAGATGAAAGTTATTCTGGCTGAAGAAGCGAAGCGTATTAAAAACGATAACGTGAACTCAGCCTTTTTCCAGACCAGTGTTCGTGTCTGGCCTCAGTATGGCCGTGTGGAAATTCGTGGTGTGCTTAAAACCTGGATTGGTGATTCAAAACCTTTCACTGATATCAAACATTACATCCTTATTCTGAAGCGGGAAAACGGGGTGACCTGGCTGGATAATTTCGGGGAAACAGACGATGAGAAAAAATAATACGGCAATAATATTCGGCAGCCTGTTTTTTTCCTGCAGCGTGATGGCCGCAAACGGTACGCTGGCCCCCACCGTGGTGCCAATGGTGAACGGTGGTCAGGCCAGTATTGCCATCAGCAATACCAGCCCGAATCTGTTTACCGTTCCCGGTGACCGGATTATCGCCGTGAACAGTCTGGATGGTGCCCTGACCAATAATGAGCAGACCGCCTCCGGCGGTGTGGTGGTTGCCACCGTCAACAAAAAGCCCTTTACGTTCATTCTGGAAACAGAACGTGGTCTGAATCTTTCCATTCAGGCCGTTCCCCGTGAAGGCGCGGGGCGTACCATTCAACTGGTCAGTGACCTGCGCGGAACCGGAGAAGAAGCCGGCGCGTGGGAAACGTCCACGCCTTACGAATCCCTGCTTGTGACCATCAGCCAGGCTGTCCGTGGCGGAAAATTACCCGCCGGCTGGTATCAGGTGCCTGTGACAAAGGAAACCCTGCAGGCCCCGGCGGGGCTGTCTTCAGTGGCAGATTCCGTATGGACGGGGAATCACCTGAAGATGGTCCGCTTTGTCGTGGAAAATAAAACGCTGTCTGCCCTGAATATCCGGGAAAGTGATTTCTGGCAGCCGGGAACCCGTGCCGTGATGTTCAGCCAGCCTGCCAGCCAGTTACTGGCAGGTGCGCGCATGGATGTGTATGTCATCCGTGACGGGGAGGGCAACTGATGGCCAGTATCAACACCATTGTGAAACGCAAGCAGTACCTGTGGCTGGGGATTGTGGTTGTCGGTGCAGCCTCCGCGATTGGTGGGGCACTGTATCTGTCTGATGTGGACATGTCCGGTAACGGTGAGGCGGTGGCTGAACAGGAGCCTGTGCCGGATATGACCGGTGTGGTGGATACGACCTTTGATGACAAGGTGCGTCAGCATGCCACCACAGAGATGCAGGTGACGGCAGCGCAGATGCAGAAGCAGTATGAGGAAATCCGTCGTGAACTGGATGTCCTGAACAAACAGCGCGGTGATGACCAGCGTCGTATTGAAAAGCTGGGACAGGACAATGCTGCCCTAGCAGAGCAGGTAAAAGCCCTGGGTGCTAATCCCGTCACGGCGACTGGAGAGCCTGTACCGCAGATGCCTGCCTCACCGCCCGGCCCGGAAGGCGAACCACAGCCAGGAAACACCCCCGTATCCTTCCCGCCGCAGGGCAGCGTTGCTGTTCCACCGCCGACGGCGTTTTATCCCGGGAATGGTGTCACGCCACCACCACAGGTGACGTACCAGTCTGTGCCGGTGCCTAACCGGATACAGCGTAAGGTGTTTACCCGTAATGAGGGAAAACAGGGACCATCACTGCCGTACATTCCGTCAGGAAGTTTTGCGAAAGCCATGCTGATTGAAGGGGCGGATGCCAATGCCTCTGTCACCGGTAATGAATCCACGGTGCCGATGCAGTTGCGTATCACCGGCCTGGTGGAAATGCCGAACAGCAAAACGTATGACGCAACGGGATGTTTTGTGGGGCTGGAAGCCTGGGGGGATGTCTCCAGTGAGCGTGCCATTGTACGCACCCGCAATATCAGCTGCCTGAAGGACGGCAAAACTATTGATATGCCGATTAAGGGGCATGTCAGCTTCCGGGGTAAAAACGGTATCAAGGGCGAAGTGGTGATGCGTAACGGCAAAATCCTCGGCTGGGCATGGGGCGCGGGATTTGTTGACGGTATCGGTCAGGGAATGGAGCGCGCCTCCCAGCCGGCTGTCGGGCTGGGGGCTACTGCCGCTTACGGGGCTGGTGATGTCCTGAAAATGGGTATCGGTGGCGGCGCATCGAAAGCCGCACAGACGCTCAGTGACTACTACATCAAACGTGCCGAACAGTATCACCCGGTGATACCGATTGGTGCGGGCAACGAAGTGACGGTGGTGTTCCAGGATGGCTTCCAGCTGAAAACCGTGGAAGAGATGGCGCTGGAACGCACGCAGAGCAGAGCGGAAGAAGACAATCCGGAAAGTCCGCTTCCTGTTCCGCCATCAGCTGAAAGTCATCTTAACGGCTTTAATACTGACCAGATGCTGAAGCAGCTGGGCAACCTGAATCCGCAGCAGTTTATGTCCGGCAGTCAGGGAGGGGGCAATGATGGCAAATAATACGTCGTCCCGTCAGGCGGGCCATGCCGCCCGGTATGTTGTCGCCCGGGTTCTGCGAGGACTGTTCTGGTGTCTGAAATACGCCGTCATTCTGCCACTGGCCACAATGGCCCTGATGGCTCTGTTTGTTTTATGGAAGGACAACACCACACCAGGAAAATTACTGGTTCAGGAAATTGACTTCGTAAGACAAACAGCCCCTGCCGGGCAGTTTCCTGTAAGAGAATGTTTGCCTTCTCTGCATGATCTTCCAGGAGCAGAAGAGAAAATCTGCCGTTACCGTGCTGCTGATGCTGCAGATTATGTCAGGGAGACTGACCGGTCACTGATGCAACTGGTCACCGCATTCTGGGCAACGCTGGCACTTATGTATATGTCGTTTGCGGCAGGCACCGGGAAATATCCGGTGCGACCCGGAAAAATGAAATGTGTCCGTGTGGCAACAGCAGATGAGCGTCTGAAGGAAGTTCTTGCAGAAGACACTTCTCTGTCGGAAAAAATCAGGAAATGCCATGTTTATTTCCCTGATGACAGGGCAAACAGAAACAACGGAGATAAAAATGAACATGCGTAATATTAATATTATTACTGCACGCTCTGTACCGGATAAAAGCGTATCAGATGATTTTATGAATGCTGTTCTCAGTAACTGCACCACAAGAATCGTACTTCCTGCACTGAAGGAATTCGGTTCTGAATCATTGCCGCACAATTTTAATATGGCAGCTGTCGGTGTGATGAAGAAGGGTATGTCGATGAGCTTATTTTCTTCTCCGGGAAATACAGTAGTCTCCGGACAACCCTGTGCAGGAAAAACAAATCTGACAGTAGAGTTAATTTCTGCTGTTGTGGAGAGTAATAAAAAAGGAGAAGGGTAATGAAACAGATTTCTTTATTTATTCCTCTGCTGGGGACGTTATTACTTTCCGGCTGTGCCGGAACCAGTACGGAATTTGAGTGTAACGCCACCACATCCGATACCTGTATGACGATGGAGCAGGCCAATGAGAAGGCCAAAAAACTGGAGCAGTCCTCAGAAGCAAAGCCGGTTGCGGCATCACTGCCGCGCCTGGCTGAAGGGAACTTCCGGACAATGCCGGTGCAGACCGTCACCGCGACCACTCCGTCCGGCAGCAGACCTGAGGTGACGGCACTTCCGGAGCAGAAACTGCTGGCACCACGTCCGTTGTTTACGGCTGCCCGGGAAGTGAAAACGATTGTTCCGGTCAGTTCAGTTGCGCCGGTAACACCTCCCCGCCCGCTAAGAACGGGTGAGCAGACGGCTGCATTATGGATAGCGCCTTATATTGATAATCAGGATGTTTATCATCAGCCATCCAGTGTGTTTTTTGTTATTAAACCGTCTGCGTGGGGAAAACCACGTATTAATTAACTGGCCCTGAAGTTGTATATCAGCCGGCAATGCCGGCGGGCTTTCTGTATTCAAAATCTGCCTGTAAAACGAGTGCCCTGTGCGTGAAAAGGGATGGGCGGTAGCGTGTCAGAACATGTCGGGAGGAATATTCCGTGAGTGATGAAGCCGATGAAGCATATTCAGTGACAGAACAACTGACCATGACAGGAATAAACCGGATACGCCAGAAAATAAATGTTCATGGTATTCCTGTTTATCTCTGTGAAGCATGCGGAAATCCTATTCCGGAAGCCCGGCGGAAAATATTTCCCGGTGTGACGTTGTGCGTTGAGTGTCAGGCGTATCAGGAAAGGCAGAGGAAACACTATGCATAAATCAGAAAATGAAAAAATAGATTTTATTCTGGATGAGCATGAGCGGATATTCAGAAAACAGGGTTCTTTGTGTATGGCACTGGGTAAGGGCTTTTTAGTTATAGCTATTCTTTGTGGTGTTGCCACATTCTGTGTTTCTGGCCTGTATCTGAAATCCCTGTGCCTGTCCGTTGCCTGCTGTTGTGGGGTATTCAGTCGTATTTTTAATTATTACAGCGTACCGGAGGAATCACGCATGGTACTCAGTCGTCAGGAATTACTCCGGCTTATGCGTCTGACTGAAGACGTACCAGATGTGAGACAGGAACTGCTTAACCGTTTGTTGTCCGGTAAAAAACTGACTGGTCGGGATGAACAGGATATCCGGCGTCTCTGGCAGGAAACGCAGAGGAAACACTATGCATAAATCAGAAGCTGAAAAAATAGATTCTATTCTGGATGAACATCAACAGATATATCGCAGACATAACCGAATAGATAACATCCTGGCGTTTTTTGCGTGTATTGCATGGATTCCCTGTATTATTGCTGCGTTCGGCGTTGATGGTATATATCTGAAAATCCTGTTTGCGGTCCTTGCCTGCTGTGGTGCGGTATGCTTTTTTATTTTCTTCTTCACCCTCCTGCCGGAATCACTCATGGTCCTCAGCCGTCAGAGCCTGCTTCAGCTTATGCGTCTGACTGAAGACGTACCGGATGCGAGACAGGAACTGCTTAACCGTCTGCTGTCCGGTAAAAAACTGACTGGTCGGGATGAAAAGGATATCCGGCGTCTCTGGCAGGAGAAAGTGGATGCAATGCAGGAGTCTGCCACCCGTCAGCGTGAACAGGATACCATCAGGAAGTTTACTGAAGAGAAAAAATCCGAATGAGAATCTGCAGTGTTTTATGACCTCATAAGTTAACTGAAAGGATATTCAGTGATTAATATATAAGCGGAGGTAATAAAGAATGCATACCTTTATTTTTCTTGTGCTGATAAAAAATATTAACGGTGGCGGAAGCTGGAATGTTACCCCCATGCCAAATACGGATGTATGCGTGCAGGTTCTTCGGACAATCGAAGCACACGGAGGCAGGGGCTTTGGAAATACAGGGGAATGTATTGAGGTTAAAACAAATAAACCTTTGAACAACGTGATGGATACACTGAATGGGGGGCAATGAGTGCTTACTGCTTCAAAGGAAAATGAAATGAAGTCGATATATTTAGAATCTGTTCTGGCTTTTATATTTGTTGGCGTTATGGCTATGTTGATATGTGGTCTTTTTTACAATGATTACCTTGAGCAACAACCTGCAACACCAGAACAACTGACAGAGATTACACAGGATACCCCCTGCGCAGCAGAAGCATTTAAGGAAGCTATTAAGTCTGACACATCTGATTATCAGCCTGAACCTTTAAGTCTTGGTAAGGCAAAAGAGCTTGCATCAGCGTGTAGAGAAAGAAACGAAATGGCAGAGGTGAAACGGGTAAGAGAAAATGAGCGAAATAAGATACGTGAAAAACAACTTCAGGCATTAAATGATGCTCATTCAGCAAAGGAACATTAATCCTGGTTTCCTGTTAAAAGCCTCCATCTCTTATTTGTGCTGTGGTTTCAGGAATGGCACTTCCTGATATATCCACGGTCACAGACTGATATTTTCCTTTTTTAAACGCACTAAGGAATACTCATATGAGTAATAACCCACTTGAGGCCGTCACTCAGGCGGTTAACTCCCTCGTCACAGCACTGAAACTGCCTGACGAATCCGCAAAGGCCAATGAAGTTCTGGGCGAAATGAGCTTCCCGCAGTTCAGCCGTCTGCTGCCGTACCGTGATTATAACCAGGAATCCGGTCTGTTCATGAATGACACCACGATGGGCTTTATGCTGGAAGCCATTCCCATCAATGGGGCGAATGAGTCTATTGTGGAGGCGCTCGACCACATGCTGCGCACCAAACTGCCGCGCGGAGTGCCGTTCTGCATCCATCTGATGTCCAGCCAGCTTGTTGGTGACAGAATTGAATACGGGCTGCGTGAGTTCTCCTGGTCCGGTGAACAGGCTGAACGGTTTAACGCCATTACCCGTGCCTTTTATATGAACGCGGCAGCGACACAGTTTCCGCTGCCGGAGGGGATGAATCTGCCCCTGACCCTGCGCCATTACCGGGTATTCTTCTCGTACTGTTCTCCCTCGAAGAAAAAAAGCCGGGCTGACATTCTGGAAATGGAAAACCTGGTGAAAATCATCCGGGCGTCGTTACAGGGGGCCAGTATCACCACACAGGCGGTGGATGCACAGGCCTTTATCGATATTGTCGGTGAGATGATTAACCATAACCCGGACTCCCTGTATCCGAAAAGACGTCAACTGGACCCGTATTCTGATCTGAATTATCAGTGTGTGGAGGACAGTTTTGACCTGAAAGTCCGGGCGGATTACCTGACGCTGGGCCTGCGTGAGAACGGCAGGAACAGCACGGCCCGCATCCTGAATTTCCATCTGGCCCGTAACCCGGAAATCGCCTTCCTGTGGAACATGGCCGACAACTACAGCAACCTGCTGAACCCGGAACTGTCCATCTCCTGTCCGTTCATCCTGACGCTGACTCTGGTGGTGGAAGATCAGGTGAAAACCCACAGCGAAGCCAACCTGAAGTACATGGACCTGGAGAAAAAGTCGAAGACCTCCTATGCCAAATGGTTTCCGTCCGTGGAGAAAGAGGCGAAGGAGTGGGGGGAACTGCGTCAGCGGCTGGGCTCCGGTCAGTCCTCTGTCGTGTCCTACTTCCTCAACATCACTGCCTTCTGCAAGGACAATAATGAAACGGCACTGGAAGTGGAGCAGGACATCCTGAACAGCTTCCGTAAAAACGGTTTTGAGCTGATTTCACCGCGCTTTAACCACATGCGCAATTTCCTGACCTGTCTGCCCTTTATGGCCGGGAAAGGGTTGTTTAAACAGCTGAAAGAGGCCGGAGTGGTACAGCGCGCAGAGAGCTTTAATGTGGCCAACCTGATGCCGTTAGTGGCGGATAACCCCCTGACACCGGCAGGTCTGCTGGCACCCACCTACCGTAACCAGCTGGCGTTTATCGATATTTTCTTCCGGGGGATGAATAACACCAACTATAACATGGCGGTCTGTGGCACCTCCGGGGCCGGTAAAACCGGGCTGATACAGCCACTTATCCGCAGCGTGCTGGACTCCGGGGGCTTTGCCGTGGTGTTCGACATGGGGGATGGCTACAAGTCCCTGTGTGAGAACATGGGCGGTGTGTATCTGGACGGTGAAACCCTGCGTTTTAACCCGTTTGCGAACATCACCGATATTGACCAGTCAGCGGAGCGTGTCCGTGACCAGTTGTCAGTGATGGCCAGCCCCAACGGTAACCTGGATGAAGTGCATGAAGGTCTGCTGCTGCAGGCGGTCAGGGCCTCCTGGCTGGCTAAAAAGAACAGAGCGCGCATCGATGATGTGGTGGATTTCCTGAAAAACGCCCGTGATAACGACCAGTATGTCGAGTCACCGACCATCCGCAGCCGTCTGGATGAAATGATTGTCCTGCTGGATCAATATACCGCCGGCGGCACTTACGGCCGGTATTTTAACTCTGATGAGCCGTCCCTGCGGGATGACGCAAAAATGGTGGTGCTGGAGCTGGGCGGACTGGAAGACCGTCCGTCACTGCTGGTTGCGGTGATGTTCAGCCTCATTATTTACATCGAGAACAGGATGTACCGCACGCCGCGTAACCTCAAAAAACTGAACGTCATTGATGAGGGCTGGCGTCTGCTGGACTTCAAAAATCACAAGGTCGGTGAGTTTATTGAGAAAGGTTACCGTACCGCCCGCCGTCATACCGGTGCCTATATCACCATCACACAGAACATCGTCGACTTTGACTCTGACAAGGCCTCCAGTGCTGCCCGCGCGGCATGGGGTAACTCCTCCTACAAAATTATCCTCAAACAGAGTGCGAAGGAGTTCGCGAAATACAACCAGTTGTATCCGGACCAGTTCCTGCCACTGCAGCGTGACATGATTGGTAAGTTCGGTGCGGCCAGAGATCAGTGGTTCAGTTCCTTCCTGCTGCAGGTGGAAAACCACTCCTCCTGGCACCGTCTGTTTGTGGACCCGTTAAGCCGTGCCATGTACAGCTCTGACGGCCCGGATTTTGAGTTTGTACAGCAGAAGCGTAAAGAGGGGCTGAGTATTCATGAGGCGGTGTGGCAGCTGGCGTGGAAGAAATCAGGGCCGGAGATGGCTTCGCTGGAAGCCTGGTTAAAAGAGCATGAAATGTCTGGCGAACGAATGACCGGAAACTGGAGTTAATGGCAGGTCACAAGGGGGATATATGAAATTTTGTCATATAAAAAAGGTATCTGATATTGTCTTATTTTTTATCCTTAACGGTGTGGCCTGTGGCTACCTGTTTCTGTACTGGTATGAGTTTTTCGTTGAATCAGAAATAAATACACCGGCACCATTTCTGAGAGAAACAAAATATGTGCTGATGATTTATGCCATTGTAAGCGTTTTGTTTATGATTGCTCCGTCTTTGTTAGTCAGGGCTTTATATGGTCGAACCGGGTTATATGAATATACAGAACTGTGTCGTCATCGCCCTTTGATCGTGACGGGATGCTATATCATGGTGCCTGTAACCTGCAGTCTCCCCCTGAGTTTCCTTATGGATGGGGGAGTGCTTGCTCTGTTATTTATTGTTATCACGCCTTTTCTTGTTCTTATCTCTGCTGTTGGGCAAAATTAAAATGGAAATGGACAGAATAATGATAATATTGAATGCGTAATAGGTGATGCTGCCAACTTACTGATTTAGTGTATGATGGTGTTTTTGAGGTGCTCCAGTGGCTTCTGTTTCTATCAGCTGTCCCTCCTGTTCAGCTACTGACGGGGT
>OGSN01000151.1_pt1 | contig 26771 bp, 24 predicted proteins | sample 1573891 | NCBI WGS metagenome assembly OGSN01 (sample SAMN03295857, study PRJEB24534) | human gut metagenome | isolation source: fecal sample 7 from infant 8 | host: Homo sapiens | place: USA: Pittsburgh, PA | collected 2014-07 | reverse complement strand
ACCCCGTCAGTAGCTGAACAGGAGGGACAGCTGATAGAAACAGAAGCCACTGGAGCACCTCAAAAACACCATCATACACTAAATCAGTAAGTTGGCAGCATCACCTTCGCCATGATGGAGAAATTAATATTTTTTGCGCTCCCAACCCAAAGCCTGTCACTATGGGGCGCGTATTTCAGACCGGCGTCGAGCGTGTACTCTTTCTGTTTCTGAATGATTTTATTGAACAATTTCCAATGATCAACCCTGGTGTTCCCATCAAAAGAGCGCATACACCACATATTGAACCCCTGCCTTCGGATCACCATACCGCTGCAGATTACTTACGCCAGTTTGATTTGCTTGTCCTGAATTTTATCTCTCGCGGTAATTTTGTCATACTCCCCCGATTATGGAATAACTCTGAGGTTCACAGATGGTTCGTCAATAAAGATCCTAACTTGATCACCGCCATTCTCGACATAACGGACAGCGAATTAAAAGAGGATTTGTTGCAAAGCCTGATGGATTCATTAGGTTCTAACAAACATGTACTACCCGAAGTCTGCATCTGCTTTTTATCCCTTTTAGCAGAACAAGAATCTCCTCATTTTCAGAACTTGTTTTTATTTTTCGCCAATATGTTATTGCACTATCACCAATTTATGAATCCCAATGAAAGTGATTTGAATGACGTGTTGATGCCAGCATCATTAAGTGATGATAAAATTATCAAACATATGGCGCGCAGGACCCTCAAACTGTTTGTAAAAAATGAAACACCGCCAAAAGTTACTCACGAAGACCTGGTGAAAAACAGGCCTCGCTCCCCTGTCAGACCACCTATACCCGCAACCGCCAAAACGCCAGACCTCCCTGAACGTCATTAAACCGTGATGTTACCGACTCTCTGACGCGTGAAAGAATCAGCGTCAGAGAAACGGAAAACGCGATCCAGATCACAAATGCATTGTATTCACATCATTAACCGTTTTAAGATCATTTCATCACTTTTTCGCAACTCACCCGATAATCTGTTATGACAACAAACACTGTTTCCCGCAAAGTGGCGTGGCTACGGGTCGTTACGCTGGCAGTCGCCGCCTTCATCTTCAACACCACCGAATTTGTCCCTGTTGGCCTGCTCTCTGACATTGCGCAAAGTTTTCACATGCAAACCGCTCAGGTCGGCATCATGTTGACCATTTACGCATGGGTAGTAGCGCTAATGTCATTGCCTTTTATGTTAATGACCAGTCAGGTTGAACGGCGCAAATTACTGATCTGCCTGTTTGTGGTGTTTATTGCCAGCCACGTACTGTCGTTTTTGTCGTGGAGCTTTACCGTTCTGGTGATCAGTCGCATTGGTGTGGCTTTTGCACATGCGATTTTCTGGTCGATTACGGCGTCTCTGGCGATCCGTATGGCTCCGGCCGGGAAGCGAGCACAGGCATTGAGTTTAATTGCCACCGGTACAGCACTGGCGATGGTCTTAGGTTTACCTCTCGGGCGCATTGTGGGCCAGTATTTCGGTTGGCGAATGACCTTCTTCGCGATTGGTATTGGGGCGCTTATCACCCTTTTGTGCCTGATTAAGTTACTTCCCTTACTGCCCAGTGAGCATTCCGGTTCACTGAAAAGCCTCCCGCTATTGTTCCGCCGCCCGGCATTGATGAGCATTTATTTGTTAACTGTGGTGGTTGTCACCGCCCATTACACGGCATACAGCTATATCGAGCCTTTTGTACAAAACATTGCGGGATTCAGCGCCAACTTTGCCACGGCATTACTGTTATTACTCGGTGGTGCGGGCATTATTGGCAGCGTGATTTTCGGTAAACTGGGTAATCAGTATGCGTCTGCGTTGGTGAGTACGGCGATTGCGCTGTTGCTGGTGTGCCTGGCATTGCTGTTACCTGCGGCGAACAGTGAAATACACCTCGGGGTGCTGAGTATTTTCTGGGGGATCGCGATGATGATCATCGGGCTTGGTATGCAGGTTAAAGTGCTGGCGCTGGCACCAGATGCTACCGACGTCGCGATGGCGCTATTCTCCGGCATATTTAATATTGGAATCGGGGCGGGTGCGTTGGTAGGTAATCAGGTGAGTTTGCACTGGTCAATGTCGATGATTGGTTATGTGGGCGCGGTGCCTGCTTTTGCCGCGTTAATTTGGTCAATCATTATATTTCGCCGCTGGCCAGTGACACTCGAAGAACAGACGCAATAGTTGAAAGGCCCATTCGGGCCTTTTTTAATGGTACGTTTTAATGATTTCCAGGATGCCGTTAATAATAAACTGCACACCCATACATACCAGCAGGAATCCCATCAGACGGGAGATCGCTTCAATGCCACCCTTGCCCACCAGCCGCATAATTGCGCCGGAGCTGCGTAGGCTTCCCCACAAAATAACCGCCACCAGGAAAAAGATCAGCGGCGGCGCAACCATCAGTACCCAATCAGCGAAGGTTGAACTCTGACGCACTGTGGACGCCGAGCTAATAATCATCGCTATGGTTCCCGGACCGGCAGTACTTGGCATTGCCAGCGGCACAAAGGCAATATTGGCACTGGGTTCATCTTCCAGCTCTTCAGACTTGCTTTTCGCCTCCGGTGAATCAATCGCTTTCTGTTGCGGAAAGAGCATCCGAAAACCGATAAACGCGACGATTAAGCCGCCTGCAATTCGCAGACCGGGAATCGAAATGCCAAATGTATCCATCACCAGTTGCCCGGCGTAATACGCCACCATCATGATGGCAAATACGTACACCGAGGCCATCAACGACTGACGATTACGTTCGGCACTGTTCATGTTGCCTGCCAGGCCAAGAAATAACGCGACAGTTGTTAATGGGTTAGCTAACGGCAGCAACACCACCAGCCCCAGGCCAATTGCTTTAAACAAATCTAACATTGGTGGTTGTTATCCTGTGTATCTGGGTTATCAGCGAAAAGTATAAGGGGTAAACAAGGATAAAGTGTCACTCTTTAGCTAGCCTTGCATCGCATTGAACAAAACTTGAACCGATTTAGCAAAACGTGGCATCGGTCAATTCATTCATTTGACTTATACTTGCCTGGGCAATATTATCCCCTGCAACTAATTACTTGCCAGGGCAACTAATGTGAAAAGTACCAGCGATCTGTTCAATGAAATTATTCCATTGGGTCGCTTAATCCATATGGTTAATCAGAAGAAAGATCGCCTGCTTAACGAGTATCTGTCTCCGCTGGATATTACCGCGGCACAGTTTAAGGTGCTCTGCTCTATCCGCTGCGCGGCGTGTATTACTCCGGTTGAACTGAAAAAGGTATTGTCGGTCGACCTGGGAGCACTGACCCGTATGCTGGATCGCCTGGTCTGTAAAGGCTGGGTGGAAAGGTTGCCGAACCCGAATGACAAGCGCGGCGTACTGGTAAAACTTACCACCGGCGGCGCGGCAATATGTGAACAATGCCATCAATTAGTTGGCCAGGACCTGCACCAAGAATTAACAAAAAACCTGACGGCGGACGAAGTGGCAACACTTGAGTATTTGCTTAAGAAAGTCCTGCCGTAAACAAAAAAGAGGTATGACGATGTCCAGACGCAATACTGACGCTATTACCATTCATAGCATTTTGGACTGGATCGAGGACAACCTGGAATCGCCACTGTCACTGGAGAAAGTGTCAGAGCGTTCGGGTTACTCCAAATGGCACCTGCAACGGATGTTTAAAAAAGAAACCGGTCATTCATTAGGCCAATACATCCGCAGCCGTAAGATGACGGAAATCGCGCAAAAGCTGAAGGAAAGTAACGAGCCGATACTCTATCTGGCAGAACGATATGGCTTCGAGTCGCAACAAACTCTGACCCGAACCTTCAAAAATTACTTTGATGTTCCGCCGCATAAATACCGGATGACCAATATGCAGGGCGAATCGCGCTTTTTACATCCATTAAATCATTACAACAGCTAGTTGAAAACGTGACAACGTCACTGAGGCAATCATGAAACCACTTTCATCCGCAATAGCAGCTGCGCTTATTCTCTTTTCCGCGCAGGGCGTTGCGGAACAAACCACGCAGCCAGTTGTTACTTCTTGTGCCAATGTCGTGGTTGTTCCCCCATCGCAGGAACACCCACCGTTTGATTTAAATCACATGGGTACTGGCAGTGATAAGTCGGATGCGCTCGGCGTGCCCTATTATAATCAACACGCTATGTAGTTTGTTCTGGCCCCGACATCTCGGGGCTTATTAACTTCCCACCTTTACCGCTTTACGCCACCGCAAGCCAAATACATTGATATACAGCCCGGTCATAATGAGCACCGCACCTAAAAATTGCAGACCCGTTAAGCGTTCATCCAACAATAGTGCCGCACTTGCCAGTCCTACTACGGGCACCAGTAACGATAACGGTGCAACCCGCCAGGTTTCATAGCGTCCCAGTAACGTCCCCCAGATCCCATAACCAACAATTGTCGCCACAAACGCCAGATACATCAGAGACAAGATGGTGGTCATATCGATAGTAACCAGACTGTGAATCATGGTTGCGGAACCATCGAGAATCAGCGAGGCAACAAAGAAGGGAATGATTGGGATTAAAGCGCTCCAGATTACCAGCGACATCACCGCCGGACGCGTTGAGTGCGACATGATCTTTTTATTGAAGATGTTGCCACACGCCCAACTAAATGCTGCCGCCAGGGTCAACATAAAGCCGAGCATCGCCACATGCTGACCGTTCAGACTATCTTCGATTAACACCAGTACGCCAAAAATCGCTAAGGCGATCCCCGCCAATTGTTTGCCATGCAGTCGCTCCCCGAAAGTAAACGCGCCAAGCATGATAGTAAAAAACGCCTGTGCCTGTAACACCAGCGAAGCCAGTCCAGCAGGCATACCGAAGTTAATGGCACAAAAAAGAAAAGCAAACTGCGCAAAACTGATGGTTAATCCATACCCCAGCAGCAAATTCAGTGGTACTTTCGGTCGTGCGACAAAAAAGATAGCCGGAAAAGCGACCAGCATAAAGCGCAAACCGGCCAGCATCAGCGGTGGCATGTTATGAAGCCCCACTTTGATGACCACAAAATTTAGCCCCCATACGACCACTACCAGTAGCGCCAACACCCCATCTTTTCGCGACATTCTACCGCCTCTGAATTTCATCTTTTGTAAGCAATCAACTTAGCTGAATTTACTTTTCTTTAACAGTTGATTCGTTAGTCGCCGGTTACGACGGCATTAATGCGCAAATAAGTCGCTATACTTCGGATTTTTGCCATGCTATTTCTTTACATCTCTAAAACAAAACATAACGAAACGCACTGCCGGACAGACAAATGAACTTATCCCTACGACGCTCTACCAGCGCCCTTCTTGCCTCGTCGTTGTTATTAACCATCGGACGCGGCGCTACGCTGCCATTTATGACCATTTACTTGAGTCGCCAGTACAGCCTGAGTGTCGATCTAATCGGTTATGCGATGACAATTGCGCTCACTATTGGCGTCGTTTTTAGCCTCGGTTTTGGTATCCTGGCGGATAAGTTCGACAAGAAACGCTATATGTTACTGGCAATTACCGCCTTCGCCAGCGGTTTTATTGCCATTCCTTTAGTGAATAACGTGACGCTGGTTGTGCTCTTTTTTGCCCTCATTAACTGCGCCTATTCTGTTTTTGCTACCGTGCTGAAAGCCTGGTTTGCCGACAATCTTTCGTCCACCAGCAAAACGAAAATCTTCTCAATCAACTACACCATGCTAAACATTGGCTGGACCATCGGTCCGCCGCTCGGCACGCTGTTGGTGATGCAGAGCATCAATCTGCCCTTCTGGCTGGCAGCTATCTGTTCCGCGTTTCCCATGCTTTTCATTCAAATTTGGGTAAAGCGCAGCGAGAAAATCATCGCCACGGAAACAGGCAGTGTCTGGTCGCCGAAAGTTTTATTACAAGATAAAGCACTGTTGTGGTTTACCTGCTCTGGTTTTCTGGCTTCTTTTGTAAGCGGCGCATTTGCTTCATGCATTTCACAATATGTGATGGTGATTGCTGATGGGGATTTTGCCGAAAAGGTGGTCGCGGTTGTTCTTCCGGTGAATGCTGCCATGGTGGTTACGTTGCAATATTCCGTGGGCCGCCGACTTAACCCGGCTAACATCCGCGCGCTGATGACAGCAGGCTCCCTCTGTTTCGTCATCGGTCTGGTCGGTTTTATTTTTTCCGGCAACAGCCTGCTATTGTGGGGTATGTCAGCTGCGGTATTTACTGTCGGTGAAATCATTTATGCGCCGGGCGAGTATATGTTGATTGACCATATTGCGCCGCCAGAAATGAAAGCCAGCTATTTTTCCGCCCAGTCTTTAGGCTGGCTTGGTGCCGCGATTAACCCATTAGTGAGTGGCGTAGTGCTAACCAGCCTGCCGCCTTCCTCGCTGTTTGTCATCTTAGCGTTGGTGATCATTGCTGCGTGGGTGCTGATGTTAAAAGGGATTCGAGCAAGACCGTGGGGGCAGCCCGCGCTTTGTTGATTTAAGTCGAACACAATAAAGATTTAATTCAGCCTTCGTTTAGGTTACCTCTGCTAATATCTTTCTCATTGAGATGAAAATTAAGGTAAGCGAGGAAACACACCACACCATAAACGGAGGCAAATAATGCTGGGTAATATGAATGTTTTTATGGCCGTACTGGGAATAATTTTATTTTCTGGTTTTCTGGCCGCGTATTTCAGCCACAAATGGGATGACTAATGAACGGAGATAATCCCTCACCTAACCGGCCCCTTGTTACAGTTGTGTACAAGGGGCCTGATTTTTATGACGGCGAAAAAAAACCGCCAGTAAACCGGCGGTGAATGCTTGCATGGATAGATTTGTGTTTTGCTTTTACGCTAACAGGCATTTTCCTGCACTGATAACGAATCGTTGACACAGTAGCATCAGTTTTCTCAATGAATGTTAAACGGAGCTTAAACTCGGTTAATCACATTTTGTTCGTCAATAAACATGCAGCGATTTCTTCCGGTTTGCTTACCCTCATACATTGCCCGGTCCGCTCTTCCAATGACCACATCCAGAGGCTCTTCAGGAAATGCGCGACTCACACCTGCTGTCACGGTAATGTTGATATGCCCTTCAGAATGTGTGATGGCATGGTTATCGACTAACTGGCAAATTCTGACACCTGCACGACATGCTTCTTCATCATTAGCCGCTTTGACAATAATGATAAATTCTTCGCCCCCGTAGCGATAAACCGTTTCGTAATCACGCGTCCAACTGGCTAAGTAAGTTGCCAGGGTGCGTAATACTACATCGCCGATTAAATGCCCGTAGGTATCATTAACCAATTTAAATCGGTCAATATCCAACAACATTAAATAAAGATTCAGAGGCTCAGCGTTGCGTAACTGATGATCAAAGGATTCATCAAGAACCCGACGACCCGGCAATCCCGTCAAAACATCCATATTGCTACGGATCGTCAGCAAATAAATTTTGTAATCGGTTAATGCCGCAGTAAAAGAAAGCAACCCCTCCTGAAAGGCGTCGAAATGCGCGTCCTGCCAGTGATTTTCAACAATAGCCAGCATTAATTCCCGACCACAGTTATGCATATGTTGATGGGCAGAATCCATTAGCCGAACGTAAGGTAATTCATCGTTATCGAGTGGCCCCAGATGATCAATCCACCGACCAAACTGGCACAGTCCATAAGAATGGTTATCCGTTATTTCTGGCTTACTGGCATCTCTCGCGACCACGCTGTGAAACATACTCACCAGCCACTGGTAGTGGGCATCGATAGCCTTATTGAGATTTAACAAGATGGCATCAATTTCCGTTGTCTTCTTGATCATTGCCACTCCTTTTTCACAGTTCCTTGTGCGCGCTATTCTAACGAGAGAAAAGCAAAATTACGTCAATATTTTCATAGAAATCCGAAGTTATGAGTCATCTCTGAGATAACATTGTGATTTAAAACAAAATCAGCGGATAAAAAAGTGTTTAATTCTGTAAATTACCTCTGCATTATCGTAAATAAAAGGATGACAAATAGCATAACCCAATACCCTAATGGCCCAGTAGTTCAGGCCATCAGGCTAATTTATTTTTATTTCTGCAAATGAGTGACCCGAACGACGGCCGGCGCGCTTTTCTTATCCAGACTGCCACTAATGTTGATCATCTGGTCCGGCTGAACTTCTCGTCCATCAAAGACGGCCGCAGGAATAACGACATTAATTTCACCGCTCTTATCGCGAAAAACGTAACGGTCCTCTCCTTTGTGAGAAATCAAATTACCGCGTAGTGAAACCGAAGCGCCATCGTGCATGGTTTTTGCGAAATCAACGGTCATTTTTTTTGCATCATCGGTTCCGCGATAGCCATCTTCTATTGCATGAGGCGGCGGTGGCGCTGCATCCTGTTTTAAACCGCCCTGGTCATCTGCCAACGCATAAGGCATGACAAGAAAACTTGCTAATACAATGGCCTGAAATTTCATACTAACTCCTTAATTGCGTTTGGTTTGACTTATTAAGTCTGGTTGCTATTTTTATAATTGCCAAATAAGAATATTGCCAATTGTTATAAGGCATTTAAAATCAGCCAACTAGCTGTCAAATATACAGAGAATTTAACTCACTAAAGTTAAGAAGATTGAAAAGTCTTAAACATATTTTCAGAATAATCGGATTTATATGTTTGAAAATTATTATATTGGACGAGCATACAGAAAAAGCAAATCACCTTTACATATAAAAGCGTGGACAAAAAACAGTGAACATTAATAGAGATAAAATTGTACAACTTGTAGATACCGATACTATTGAAAACCTGACATCCGCGTTGAGTCAAAGACTTATCGCGGATCAATTACGCTTAACTACCGCCGAATCATGCACCGGCGGTAAGTTGGCTAGCGCCCTGTGTGCAGCTGAAGATACACCCAAATTTTACGGTGCAGGCTTTGTTACTTTCACCGATCAGGCAAAGATGAAAATCCTCAGCGTAAGCCAGCAATCTCTTGAACGATATTCTGCGGTGAGTGAGAAAGTGGCAGCAGAAATGGCAACCGGTGCCATAGAGCGTGCGGATGCTGATGTCAGTATTGCCATTACCGGCTACGGCGGACCGGAGGGCGGTGAAGATGGTACGCCAGCGGGTACCGTCTGGTTTGCGTGGCATATTAAAGGCCAGAACTACACTGCGGTTATGCATTTTGCTGGCGACTGCGAAACGGTATTAGCTTTAGCGGTGAGGTTTGCCCTCGCCCAGCTGCTGCAATTACTGCTATAACCAGGCTGGCCTGGCGATATCTCAGGCCAGCCATTGGTGGTGTTTATATGTTCAAGCCACGATGTTGCAGCATCGGCATAATCTTAGGTGCCTTACCGCGCCATTGTCGATACAGGCGTTCCAGATCTTCGCTGTTACCTCTGGAAAGGATCGCCTCGCGAAAACGCAGCCCATTTTCACGCGTTAATCCGCCCTGCTCAACAAACCACTGATAACCATCATCGGCCAACATTTGCGTCCACAGATAAGCGTAATAACCTGCAGCATATCCGCCACCAAAAATATGGGCGAAATAACTGCTGCGATAGCGTGGCGGTATAGCAGGAAGATCCATATTTTCCGCCACCAGCGCCCGCAATTCAAAATCATCGACATCCTGCATTGCTTCGTTTTCTTCCAGGCAATGCCAGCGCATATCGAGAAGTGCGGCGCTAAGCAGTTCGCTCATCTCATACCCTTTGTTGAACAGGCTGGCATTACGCATTTTCTGTTGCAGTTCGTCAGGCATTGCTGCCCCGCTCTGATAATGCCGGGCGTAGCGAGCGAATACCTGCGGATGCGTTGCCCAGTGTTCGTTGATTTGCGACGGAAATTCGACAAAATCACGCGGCGTGTTGGTGCCGGAAAGCGTGGCATAACGCTGGCGGGCAAAAAGGCCGTGCAGCGTATGACCAAATTCATGGAATAAGGTTATGACATCATCCCAGAGTAACAACGCAGGCTCACCGGCAGCGGGTTTCTGATAATTGCAGACGTTATAAATTACCGGATGTGTTTTATTAAGCGTTGATTGCTCAACAAAATTGCCCATCCATGCACCGCCGCTTTTTGAATCACGGGCGAAGAAATCACCGTAAAATAACGCCAGCCCCACGCCATTATGATCAAAAATTTCCCACACACGAACGTCAGGATGGTAGACAGGAATATCAAAACGTTCGACAAACTTAATACCGAAGAGCTGATTCGCGGTCCAGAATACACCTTCATTTAACACCGTGTTTAATTCAAAATATGGCTTGAGCTGCGCCTCATCAAGATCAAATTTCTCCCGCCGTACCTGTTCCGCATAAAATGCCCAGTCCCACGGCTGCGCGCTAAACCCGCCCTGCTGCTTATCGATAACCGCCTGTATGGAGGCTAATTCATCGCTCGCACGTTGACGCGCCGCTGGAACAATTTCCCGCATAAAGTTAAGTGCTGCTTCAGGTGTTTTTGCCATCTGATCGGCGATTTTCCATGCGGCATAATGAGGAAAACCAAGTAGTGTTGCCTGTTGTGCACGGATCTCCACCAGACGTTGAATGATAGCGCGGGTATCATTGGCATCATTTTTTTCCGCTCGCGTCCAGCCCGCAATAAACAGTTTTTCACGCGTCGCACGATCGCGCATTTCGGCAAGCGCCGGTTGTTGGGTGGTATTCAGCAGCGGAATCAGCCATTTGTTATCCAGACCTTTCTCGCGAGCCGCCTCTGCCGCCAGCGCAATCTCTTGCTCACTCATTCCTGCCAGCTGCGCGATATCGTTCACAACCAGACCGCCGGATTTATTTGCTGCCAGTAATCGCTGGTTAAACTGGCTGGTCAGGGTCGCAGCTTCTGTATTCAGTACTTTTAATTTTGCTTTATCAGCTTGCGCAAGTTTGGCTCCGGCAAGGACAAAACGTTGATGAATCACCTCCACCAGGCGGATGGATTCACTATCAAGCCCCAGGGATTCACGGCGCTGCCAGACAGCATCTACCCGCGCGAATAATTCACCGTTCAGATAGATATCATTAGCCAGTTCCGCCAGTTCAGCGGAAAACTGCTCGTCAAGACGCTGTAATTCATCATTGGTATGCGCCGCAGTCATCGCAAAAAAGACGCTGGTAACGCGGGTAAGTAATTCTCCGCTTTGTTCCAGTGCCAGAATAGTATTGTTGAAATCAGGCATTTGCGGGTTAAGCGCGATGGCAGCAATTTCTGCCCGCTTTTGCTGCATTCCCTCATCGAATGCCGGGCGATAGTGATGATTGGCAATTTGATCAAAATGGGGAGCCAGATACGGCAGTGTGCTTTGCACAAGGAAAGGATTCATTGTTGTCATTTTCTTCTCCTGAACGCGAGGTGTTCCATAGCGTAGGCTTACTGATAACGGAGTGCAATCTTGCAATCCAGTATTACCCGCTCTTAAGCATCCCGTGCTATGTTATTGACACACAAAAGCGTTGAGGAACAGTGAGATGATCGTTTTAGTAACTGGAGCAACGGCAGGTTTTGGTGAATGCATTACTCGTCGTTTTATTCAACAAGGGCATAAAGTTATCGCCACTGGCCGTCGCCAGGAACGGTTGCAGGAGTTAAAAGACGAACTGGGAGATAATCTGTATATCGCCCAACTGGACGTTCGCAACCGCGCCGCTATTGAAGAGATGCTGGCATCGCTTCCTGCCGAGTGGTGCAATATTGATATCCTGGTAAATAATGCCGGCCTGGCGTTGGGCATGGAGCCTGCGCATAAAGCCAGCGTTGAAGACTGGGAAACGATGATTGATACCAACAACAAAGGCCTGGTATATATGACGCGCGCCGTCTTACCGGGTATGGTTGAACGTAATCATGGTCATATTATTAACATTGGCTCAACGGCAGGTAGCTGGCCGTATGCCGGTGGTAACGTTTACGGTGCGACGAAAGCGTTTGTTCGTCAGTTTAGCCTGAATCTGCGTACGGATCTGCATGGTACGGCGGTGCGCGTCACCGACATCGAACCGGGTCTGGTGGGTGGTACCGAGTTTTCCAATGTCCGCTTTAAAGGCGATGACGGTAAAGCAGAAAAAACCTATCAAAATACCGTTGCATTGACGCCAGAAGATGTCAGCGAAGCCGTCTGGTGGGTGTCAACGCTGCCTGCTCACGTCAATATCAATACCCTGGAAATGATGCCGGTTACCCAAAGCTATGCCGGACTGAATGTCCACCGTCAGTAATTTTTATACCCGGCGTAACTGCCGGGTTATTGCTTGTCACAAAAAAGTGGTAGACTCATGCAGTTAACTCACTCACAAGCAAGAACGAATGACCGTCGAAACGCAACTTAATCCCACACAGCCTGTCAATCAGCAGATTTATCGTATTCTTCGTCGCGACATTGTCCATTGCCTGATTGCTCCAGGCACACCGTTGTCGGAAAAAGAAGTTTCTGTTCGTTTCAATGTGTCACGCCAGCCGGTTCGTGAAGCCTTTATTAAACTGGCGGAAAACGGCCTGATTCAAATTCGTCCGCAACGTGGCAGCTACGTCAACAAAATTTCCATGGCCCAGGTGCGCAACGGCAGTTTTATCCGTCAGGCCATTGAGTGCGCGGTGGCGCGTCGGGCGGCGAGCATGATTACCGAAAGCCAGTGCTATCAACTGGAACAAAATCTTCACCAGCAACGCATTGCCATTGAGCGCAAGCAACTGGATGATTTTTTTGAACTTGATGACAACTTCCATCAACTCCTGACGCAGATTGCCGACTGTCAACTGGCGTGGGATACCATTGAGAACCTGAAAGCGACCGTTGATCGCGTGCGCTATATGAGTTTCGACCACGTTTCTCCACCAGAAATGCTGTTACGCCAGCATCTTGATATTTTCTCTGCCCTGCAAAAACGTGATGGCGATGCGGTAGAACGTGCAATGACGCAACATTTGCAGGAAATCAGCGAATCCGTGCGCCAGATCCGCCAGGAAAACAGCGACTGGTTTAGCGAAGAGTAATTCATTTCCTCTCATCCCATCCGGGGTGAGAGTCTTTTCCCCCGCCTTATGGCTCATGCATGCATCAAAAAAGATGTGAGCTTGATCAAAAACAAAAAATATTTCACTCGACAGGAGTATTTATATTGCGCCCGTTACGTGGGCTTCGACTGTAAATCAGAAAGGAGAAAACACCTATGACGACCTACGATCGTAACCGTAACGCAATCACCACTGGCAGCCGTGTTATGGTTAGCGGCACCGGTCACACTGGCAAGATCCTGTCAATTGATACTGAAGGTCTGACCGCTGAGCAAATCCGCCGCGGAAAAACCGTAGTTGTTGAAGGTTGTGAAGAGAAACTGGCACCACTGGACCTGATTCGTCTCGGCATGAACTAAGCGTGTGAATGCCGCCGATGGCGGCATTGCTTTTTTACTTCACGGAATATTTTGCCACGGTCGCTTTCGCGCCATGCGCTAATAAAGACAAGTACGTTTCCGTCACTCTTGCAGTAAACAAACTATTGTCTGGCAAATCATCACCAAAGATCGCCTTAATCGCCAGCAATGACTGGACGCGCGCTTTCCCTTCGGCACTACTTTGTACAGCCTTCTGAATAACAGGTAACAGTGGGTCACTGATTTCTATCGGATTTCCCTGTTCATCAACACCACCGACATAACGCATCCAACCCGCGACGCCCAGCGCCAGCAGATCGAACTTGCTGTCATGCGCCAGATGCCAGCGAACAGAATCCAACATCCGCTGTGGCAATTTCTGGCTACCATCCATCGCAATCTGCCAGGTTCGATGACGTAACGCCGGGTTGCTATAGCGTGCAATTAATCGGTTAGCGTAATCTTGCAAATCAACGCCCTGCACTTTCAACGTCGGCGCTTGTTCCTGCAACATCAAGCCATACGCCGCATAACGATAATGTTCATCTTCCATACAGTCATTAATGTGCTGATATCCTGCAAGATACCCCAGATACGCCAGGAATGAATGACTGCCGTTGAGCATGCGCAACTTCATCTCTTCATAAGGCAGCACATCGCTAACCAGTTCGGCTCCCGCTTTTTCCCATTCCGGACGTCCGGCAACAAAGTTATCTTCTATTACCCACTGGCGGAAAGGTTCACAGGCAACGCCCGCAGGATCGCGCACACCGGTAAGTTGTTCGATTTTCGCCAGCGTATCCTCTGTCACTGCGGGCACAATACGGTCCACCATTGTTGATGGGAAAGTCACGTTATCTTCGATCCATTGTGCCAGTTTTACATCAACGGCTTGTGCGTAGGAAGTGACAACGTCACGCATAACATGACCGTTTTCTGGCATGTTGTCACATGACATGACGGTAAATGCGGGAAGTCCTGCCGCTTTACGGCGAGCCAGCGCCTCAACAATCACCCCTGTTGCTGTTTTCGGCTGGTGGGGATTTTGCACGTCGGCAGCTACCATCGGGTGATCGAGCATTAACTGTCCGGTCGCCGGAGAGTGGAAATACCCTTTTTCGGTGATTGTCAGAGAGACAATCGCGATTTGCGGTTCACACATCGCTGCCAACACGGTTTCTAAGCCATCTATCTGTACGTGCAAGGCTTTTTTAACGACGCCAACGACGCGAGCCGTCCACACATCGGCCGACATTTCCGCAACGGTATAAAGATTATCTTGCTGTTGTAAATCGGCAATTTGCTGTTCGCCGCCGATTAAGTTGACCTCATAATATCCCCAGTCACTGAAATGTTCCGTAGCAAGAATATCGGCATACACACCCTGATGCGCACGGTGAAATGCACCAAAGCCTAAATGAACAATTCTTGGAGCCAGGTTATTACGATCATAAACAGGGAGTGTCGCTTTTGCTGATAACAAATTATTTCCCATAACAATTCCTTAAATATAAATATGGCAAGCTATATGTTTTGTTATATGAATAAAAATCCCCTCTCCGGTAAGAGAAGGGATTAAGGGTTTACAGACTTCTGGAAGGTTGCGCAGCTCTTACAACACGCGGTTGATCTTCCGCAGCGTCTTCCAGCGCACTTAAATCACGGTCTTTCACCTCTGGCATTTTCAGCGCAGAGATTAAACCAATCACTGAATATGCCATGATCATAATGGCGATCGGATACCAGGATTCCGTCATGGTGCAGAAAATACCCGCCAGGATAGGACCAAAACCGGAAGCGATAAGACCACCAATTTCTTTAGAAATAGCCATCCGGGTAAAGCGGTTTTTACAGCCGAACATTTCTGCCATGGTAATGTTTTCCAGAGCAAATAATCCCAGCACCGCACAGTTATGAATCACAATCAGTGCAACCATAATGGTGCTCGGGGCATAGCTTTTATCTACAATGATAGAAAGCATTGGCCATGCCAGCACAATCGCGGAGGTATTCATAATAATATACGGGATCCGGCGACCAATTTTATCGGATAACCAACCAAGGAACGGAATGGTCATAAAGCCGAGAATCGAACTGATCATCAATGCATCTGTTGGAATTGCTTTGTTAAACAATAACGTCTGCACTAAATAGCCTGCAAGGAAAGTCTGAATTAACCCGGAGTTACCCGCCTGACCAAAACGCAGCCCTGTTGCCAGCCAGAAGGATTTGCTCTGGAACATGCTACCAGCAGGTGCAGGTTTTGCTGTCGGTTGGTTACTGTCGTTAACCTTCTCAAAGACCGGGCTTTCTTTCAGATTCATACGCAACCAGATAGCAAAGACCATCACGACAACACTCGCCAGGAACGGTATACGCCATCCCCACGCCAGCAGTTCCTCTTTACTGAGAATGAAGAACATAAAGGCCCAGATTGCCGTTGCGCTCAAGGTTCCGCAGTTAGTTCCCATAGCCACAAATGAGGAGATAATTCCGCGCTTACCTTTTGGCGCATATTCCGCCAGCATCGTACCGGCACCGGAAATTTCCGCACCTGCACCCAACCCCTGAATAATACGCAACGTCACCAGCAAGATGGGTGCAAAAACACCAATCTGTGCATAGGTCGGTAACACACCAATTAAGGTGGTACAGATCCCCATCATGGTGATGGTAATAAAGAGCACTTTTTTACGCCCTATTCTGTCGCCCATTTTGCCGAAAATAAATGCTCCGACAATACGCGCCACATAACCTGCACCGTAGGTTCCCATTGCCAGAATTAACGCCATTGCCGTTGATGATTCAGGAAAAAATATTTCATGAAACACTAACGCTGCGCCGAGCGAATATAACTGGAAATCCATAATTCACAGGTGTTTTTTCCCATCCTGTGGTTTCCTTGGCGTTTTCTAGGTTTTTTCAGATAGTTGCATTTTTTTAAAAAGCATCCTAAGTTCGATCTCAGTGTCTATCTGGGGCCTATTTCTGTCCCATATATGCCCCAAAAAAACTCCCCAACAGATAAGTAGTTTTTTCATGGATTTATGCGTAAAATCAAGAACGGCTGGAAATCATTCAATACTCACACTATCGAAAAATTTACCAGCCAATCGCAGCACGTTCTTGCATAAGGCGTGTCTGCGGTTTTTCAACTATTCAGATACATCACTCCCATCACATTCATTCCTCCGCATCAAAGGCATATAGGCTATATCACCTTGATATTTTTCTTTTTCAGATAAAAACTGTTATCTATGTATACTTTTAAACCCAATCCGTGTAGAGTCTCTACATAAGATAGTTTGCAGTTGCCGCTTCAGCTTGCGCCATAAACCGCCTGATTTTTGCTGCCACCTGTTAGCATTCCTGTATACCTGAAACGACAATGTTTATCTACGAACTTTAAGAACACCCAAGATAAAAATTGTCAACTATATCATATATAACACATTACTAATTCGAGGCTATATGAACAGCATACTGATAATCACATCTCTCCTTATCATATTCAGCATTTTTAGTCATGCCCTAATAAAATTAGGGATTGGCATATCCAATAACCCAGACAAAACCGATGTATAAGTCAACATATCCTGAATCAGACATACAATATCGCAATGAAAATCAATAATATTTTAAGGAATATCTTCATGAAATCAAAAGACACCCTAAAGTGGTTCCCTGCGCAGCTTCCTGAAGTAAGAATTATCCTAGGGGATGCTGTAGTGGAAGTAGCAAAACAGGGAAGACCTATCAATACCAGAACATTGCTTGATTACATTGAAGGAAACATAAAGAAAAAATCATGGCTGGATAACAAAGAATTATTACAAACAGCGATATCAGTTCTTAAAGACAACCAAAATTTAAATGGTAAAATGTAATATAATAAACTTACTTTTTTATCATTTTTCCACTTTAACAACATTTTGCTCCACTTTTCCACGACCAAACAACTTGAAATCTGGTTAAAATAACACGCAACACTATTCTTCTTCCTTGAGTCCGCCCGGAACTCGAAAAACAAACCGAGTTAAAGCCATTTTTCACAAAATCGATTTTGGGTCTCACCAAAATTACGGGGTTGCATACGCATTCGTTTATTTTCGAACGTGTACATACAAATATGCACAAAAATAATCATAATTATTTTCTGAGATGCATTATGATATGAACACCAATTTCGTATAGAGTCTCACTATGTCTCAAATTTTTGCTTACTGTCGGATATCAACGCTGGATCAGACCACCGAAAATCAACGCCGGGAAATCGAAAGTGCAGGTTTTAAAATCAAACCTCAGCAAATAATCGAAGAACACATTAGCGGCTCAGCAGCAACCAGTGAGCGTCCTGGTTTTAACCGGTTGCTTGCTCGCCTGAAATGTGGTGATCAATTGATTGTGACAAAACTGGATCGCCTTGGTTGTAATGCAATGGATATCAGGAAAACAGTGGAACAACTGACCGAAACAGGTATCAGAGTGCATTGCTTAGCATTGGGGGGCATTGACCTGACCAGTCCAACAGGAAAAATGATGATGCAAGTAATTTCAGCAGTCGCTGAATTTGAACGAGACCTTTTACTTGAACGCACTCATTCCGGGATAGTAAGAGCCCGCGGCGCAGGGAAACGTTTTGGTCGACCACCTGTGTTAAATGAAGAACAGAAACAGGCGGTATTCGAACGAATTAAGTCAGGTGTAAGTATAAGTGCCATTGCCCGGGAATTCAAAACCTCGCGGCAAACCATTTTAAGAGCCAAAGCAAAACTTCAGACACCTGACATATAAAAAATAATCTCGGTGTGAGATGCTTTACGTCTTCCAAGCCCCCTTCCTTGCCGTAAATGGAAAGATACATCTAATTATAGAATTTATATGTTTTACCCTACGGCAGTGCTGGCCATTCAATATCCTGTGCAGTTGACGTATCAACACGGTTCAGCAATACCCGATACTTTTTCCATGCTTCCAGCAACGAGATTTCTTCCTCCGTTGCAATTTCCAGATCTGCAGCATCCTGAAGCGGCGCAATATGCTCACTGGCTACCTGCATCAGGTTGTTTTTTGTTTCTTCCGCCTCCCGGATCCGGAACATTTTTTCTGCTTCCGTATCCTTCACCCAGGCTGTGCCGTTCCACTTCTGAAACTCCCCTTCCGGCGATAACCAGGTAACATTTTCCGGTAACGGACCGAGTTCAGAAATAAATAACTCGTCCCCTGACGCTACGTCATAAACCGTTTTACCCCGATGGTCTTCAACGAGATGCCACGATGCCTCATCACTGTTGAAAACAGCCACAAAGCCAGCAGGAATATCTGGTGGTGCAATATCGGTACTGTTTGCTGGCAGACCTGTATGAGGCGGAATATATGCGTCACCTTCACCAATAAATTCATTAGTTCCGGCCAGCAGATTATAAATTTTTATGGTCCGTGCTTGTTCACTCATTCTGAATGCCATTATGCAAGCCTCACAATATAGTTAAATGCGATGTTTTTGACGGTGTTTTCCGCGTTACCAGCAGCGTTAACGGTGATGGTGTGTCCATGTGAACCAATCGCAACGGAGTGCGTATGAGCACCAATACCGACAGTATGTGCATGTGCGCCTGCGCTTGCAGCAGTGCCGGACAGCGAGTGGGTATGAGCACCATCTGATGATGTCTTCCCTGCATTACGAGTCTGGCCACTACCGCTTGTTGTGCTCATAATCCCCGCGCTTAGATTTGAAATCGCGGTATAACCATTAGGGAAAATGCTCGTGTTCGTGCCACCAAATGCACCGGAACTCTTGTGTTGGTGCGCACCGGCACTATTTGCGGTCCCGCTAATACTATGGGTATGCGCCCCGGTGTTATTCGTGGATTTGGTTCCGTAATCAAACGACGATGTGGTTTTCGTCCCCAAATCCGTACTGGATGCGCTGGCGCTGTGGGTGTGCGATTTAATGCCGTCCTGTTCCTGAGATAATACGGCCCGACCACTGGCGGGCTTGCCCTTAATCGTCCAGCCACGCATATCAGGGATCACGCCTGACGGATAAGCAACTGCAAGTTTCGGGTATGCAGATTTGTCAAAAGTCTGCCCCTGCATCAGGGCATAACCAGACGGAACGGTATCTGATGGCCACGGGATTGGTGCACCGACTGGATAAAACTCTGCAGGAGGATGAGCCGAGGTGTAAAGCTGCGCCCACGGCGACCAGTTTGCGTCGGTCGTATCCCGTCGTGAACGAATAAATGCCGGAGCATGAGCACCGCTTGTACCACTCCAGCCGATGAGTAACTCACCTTCGCCAACGGCTGTCATCCCTTTCAGGTGAATGATATTTCCATACGCTGTTGGATATCCGTTGTTATACACCTCGTATAACTCAAGACCTGCTGCCCCCTGCGTATTGTCTGTCAGCGCGGTTACCCGACCTTTTGAAGCCAGATTAACTGATGATACTGCTGTTCCACCTGACGGTAACGCCCCGATCTCTGATGCCGTTGGCTTATTTCTGGAGTTATAGTCCCTTCGCCAGCCAGGTGAATAATCTGTTCCGTGATTAATATAGGTAAACTGGGCGTTAGTTGTTCCACCACCAGTGGAGGTGGTCGGTGTGGTAATGCGGATCGTCATCGCTGACTTTATCCCCATTACTTCAATGACAGCTCCGGCGAGATGAATATTACCGCAGTCAGTATCAGTAATGATTTTATTATTGCCATAAGACCAGGAACCCTTGCACATCCAGTATGGATGGTTAAATGCTCCCTGAGAATCCAGCCACTCGATAAACTGTGCAGTCGTCCAGTTTCCTGTTGTTGTGCTTACTGACCCACCGAAGGCACGGCAGGCACCAATATTTTTCGTAAAGGTATCTTTGCCAGGGATATCCGCACCGTTCTGATCTTTCTGCAGACGTTTCTCAGCATTGTCATTGGCTGCTTTTACTGCCTTTGGTGTCGCGGCAAGCGTTTCAGACGTGCTGTTGGTCGCGCTGCTTAGCTGGATTATCCCTTTCTGTGCTGTCGTTGCATCCTGTGCGGTGTATTTCCCGTTAGCCAGGTCATACGCGGCCTTAACGGCTTTTGGTGTTGCCGCCTGTGACTCGGAAGTGCTGTTGGTCGCACTGCTGAGCTGTACTATCCCCTTTTTCGTCGTGCTCGCATCCTCAAGCGCCACGGCGGATGCAATATCCTCTGCCCGTTTTGCCGCTGTCTCGGCGCGCGTTGCCGCGGATTCCGCCGTACTTTTGCTCTGTGCTGCCGCCGTCGCACTGCCAGCTGCCTCTGTCGCCTTCGTGGATGCTGTCGTGGCGCTGCCCTTCGCTGCGGACGCTTGTCTGGTCGCCTCATCTTTTGAAGCAGACGCAGATGATGCCGATGACGCCGCCGAACTGGCGGACGATGCGGCAGCCGTTTTTGAGGATTCTGCGCTGGTTTCCGACGCTTTCGCGTTCGTCTCGGATGTCTTCGCTGCGGAAGCAGACCTCGCTGCTGCGCTGGCCTGTACAGCGGCTTCGCCAGCCTTCGTTGTGGCTGTTGAAGCGGACGATGCAGCACTTTCTGCCGATTTTCCGGCGGCGGTGGCACTGGCTGAGGCCTGCCCGGCACTTGTTGACGCGGCACTGGCAGATAATGCAGCCGCTGTTTTTGAGTCTGCCGCAGCTGAGGCGCTCTGTCCCGCTGCCGTTTCAGAAGACCTGGCGTTCGTCTCGGACGTTTTTGCCGCCTTCGCAGAATTTGCTGCCGCCGTTGCCGAGGAAGCTGCGCTGCTGGCGCTCGAGGCTGCGTTCGTTTCTGATGATTTTGCCGCCTCTTTTGAAGCCGACGCATCCCGTGCTGAAGTGGCTGCTTCTGACGCTTTCGTGGTCGCGGTGGATGCAGAAGTGGCTGCTGATTGTTGTGACGCTGCCGCATTCGTTTCTGACGTTTTCGCGGCACTGGCACTGGTAGCTGCCGCGCTTTTTGAGGACTCTGCAGCAGCAGCACTTTTCGATGCTTCACTGGCCTTTGTTGATGCCGCTCCTGCGCTGGAAGACGCTGACTGAGCCGACGACGCGGCCTGTCCGGCTGACGTGCTGGCTGCGCGTGCTGAGCCTGCAGCATCAGTCGCATGGGTTGCCGCCTCACGGGCTGATGTGCGGGCATCGCTGGCTGACTTCTTCGCGGCTGCCGTGTTCTGTGCCACTGCGGACGCGTTACGCGCCACCTCTTCCACCATCAGTTCAAAACGGCGCAGAGCCTCCGGACGGGCATCATCCTCCGTCATGGCACCGAGAAAATCATTCAGCGTACCGGGTCGGGAATCTTCATACACGGTGATGGTCCCGGCATGTGACGGCGGGAATCCTTTCACCAACAGAATAACGCTGTACTGACCGTACTCAACGTCCATGCTGTAACGCCCGGCTTCATCCGGATTTTCTGAGGCCAGCGTGTTCACCACCACCGTGGTGCTGTTACGTTTTGCTTTCAGCTGGATTGTGCAGTTCTGTACCGGTTTTCCTGTGCCGTCTTTCAGTACACCTGAAATCTTTACTGCCATATTCCCCCCACAAAAAAGCCCACCTGAACCGGCGGGCTGTCATAACACTGTGTTACCTGGCTAATCAGAATTTATAACCGACACCCACGATGAAACCGTCAGTGCGCCAGTCACCACTGCCAGAACCTTCATAAGCAATATCAATGGCCACGGATTCGGTCGGGTTAAACTGCACGCCAGCCCCCCACGCCAGAGACGTGTTGCTGTGGCGACCGTCATCACTTCCGGTCAGCACATCGTGCGTTTTCCCCTTGCTGTCAGTTACACGGAGATAATCCCCGGAAAAAGTCGACACACGACTGTAAGTCACACCCGCCATCGCATACGCGCTGAACCATTCATTCACGCGCACAGACGGCCCCGCCATCACGCTGAACCAGCGGTTACGCACGGAATCTTCATGCCAGCGGGTATCGCTGTAACGGGTCAGCTGGCGATTCTTGTCTCCTGCATAGCTGAATGACGTCACCAGCCCCAGCGTATCCGTAAACTCATAACGGTATTTCACGTTAATCCCGTTCAGATCATCACTGCCGGGAACGTTGGTCCGGGCATGAAGATACCCCGCGCTCAGCGTGGACTGATGTTCAGATGCCCATGCAGGCGCACCGGATACGGCCAGACAAATGGCTGCGGACAAAATGGCGGCATAAAGTTTACGCATAATTACCTCTCGCTTTTCTGCAATAAAAAAGGCACCATTTCTGGTGCCCTTATATGGGTTATAACAATTTCAACGAATACTGATGCCGGAAGCGGCTTTTTTGGTCACAATCACCGTACAGTCGGTGATATTACCTGCCCACTGATTGCCTTTATGGAAAACCTTAAACTCCAGAGTGACGCTTCCCCTGCCACTCGGCATATCAATAACCGCACTGTAGCTACCTGGAATGGCCCCTTTAGTTTCTCTGGATGCGATTAATACACCGTTTTTGCGAACTTCAAAACCATAACCCGTGTATCTTGTACCTCCCGGGTTATTACCACTTCCCGGATCGCTATACGCTATTCCGTTAAAGATAATGGGCGGAATAATGATTTGACGGTCAAAGTTATGATCATCGCTGATGGTGACTGTAACCGTCCCGTTTGGTGTTTCCGTGTTACCCCACGTACCAGCCTGTTTCGGGAATGATTTGGATACAGCTTTAACGAAGTCACCTCTGACCTGAGTCGCCTCCAGCATGCCCTTAATCGTACAGTTTTCATTTACCGTGACATTGTTGAGCGTCCCGGCGTTCGCATTCACTCTGCCACTGATATCCGCATTTTTAGCGGTCAGCTTTCCGTCTGATGTCAGGGAAAATACCGGAGGACTGCCACCGCTGGTAATGGTGGGGGCTGTCAGGCGCTTCAGGAACACGTCGTTCATAAATATCTGATTGCCCTGCGCCACAAACATCGGCGTTTCATTCCCGTTTGCCGGGTCAATAAACGCGATACGGTTAGCGGCAACCAGAAACTGGCTCAGTTTGCCTTCTTCCGTGTCCTCCATGCTGAGGCCAATACCCGCGACATAATGTTTGCCGTCTTTGGTCTGCTCAATTTTGACGCCCCACATGGCATTCCACTTATCGTTAGCGTCCTGCCACTCTTTCGAAAACTCCTCCAGTCTGCTGGCGTTATCCTCCGTCAGCTCGACTTTTTCCAGCAGCTCCTTGCCGAGATGGGATTCGGTTATCTGGCCTTTGAAAAAATCCAGGTAACCTTCCGCATCATCGCTCGCCTGACCGACAGCCTCCACGAATGCCGATTTGCCAACGGTGTTCACACTGCGGATATAAAAGTAATAATCATGGCCCGGTTTGATATTGATACTGGCGGCTATCCAGTACAGCGCCGTACCAAGATAGCGGGCTGTGGTTTCAACCTGCCTGATATCGGTAATCCGCTTTTCCGAGAACCAGAACTCAAACTGTACCGTCGGGTCATAAACGGCAAGATGCGGCGTGGCGGTTATCTGAAAATAGCCCGGCGTCAGCTCAATCCGCGACGGCGCTGCCGGTGCGGCAATCCGGAACGATACCGACGCCGGATCGCCCAGCTGTCCCCACGCATTTACCGCCCGGACCGTCAACATGTAACGCCCCAGCGCCAGCTGCCTGAAGCGGTATGTGGTTTCCGTCGTCCGGGCCGTGCTGACCAGCCGCTCACTGCCATCGTCCGCTGTCACGGTCAGGCGAAGCAGGAAGCTCACGCCCTTCACCACCTTCGGCGTGTCCCAGCGGGCCAGTACCTGATACTCCCCGCTGTCTGCGGTGACTTCGGCAGTCAGGTGCTGCACCGCTGGCGGCGTGACACCATTCACCGTGCCGCTCTGGTCGCCGTCAAAGTGCGCCCCGTTATCCACGATGGCTTCTTTTTCCGGTACATGCTGCACGGCAGTGATGGCATACGTGCCGTCATCGTTCTCACGGATACTCACACAGCGGAACAGGCGCTGACGCAACGTCGGCAACTTCAGCCCCCACACACTGTATTCTGCAACGCCGTCAGGAACCCGGTTCACTTTCACCTTAAGTCCGTCGGTGACGGACTGAACCTCCACGCTGACCGGATTACCACTTCCGTCAACCAGGCTTATCAGCGTGGTACCGGAGGATGGCAGCGTGATTTCACGGTCGAGCGTCAGCGTCCGGGTCTGGCTGTTCACCGCCAGCACGCGACCACCGGTGCTGATACCGGCATAGTCATCATCGCAGATTTCAATGACATCGCCCGGTACATGGCGAAGCCCTTCAGCACCCACGCTGAAATCCACGGTCTGCGTCTCCAGCAGTTCCGTTTTAATCAGCCACAGCCCGGCGCGGTGTGCCTGCCCCCGGCTGGTACAGCCAAAGGCATCCATCTTCGTGACATTACGACCGTAACGGGCAATGGCCTGCGTATCTTCAACAAGCTCTGTCGCCGTCTCCCAGCCGTTATCCGGGTCAATCCAGTTCACCTCAACGGCATTATGGCGGTCCTTCAGGGCGCTGAAGCTGTAGCGGAACGGCGCGCCATCATCCGGCATCACCACATTACTGCGGTTATAGGTCCACACCTTATCCGACGGTCGGTCCTGCACGAACGTCAGCGTCTGCCCGTTCCATACCGGCATACAGCGCATCGCCGAGCAGAAATCACTGAGCACATCCCACGCCTTACGCTGCGTGGTCAGGTAGGCATTACAGGTGATGCGCGGCTCCGTGCCGCCAAAACCGTCCGGCACTGACTGGTCGCAGTACTGGCCGATGACATACAGCGCCCATTTATCCACATCCGCCGCACCAAGACGTTTCCCCATGCCGTAGCGCGGGTGGGTCAGCATATCCCACAGACACCAGGCCGGGTTGTTGCTGTATGCCGGCTTAAACGTTCCGTCCCAGATACCGCTGTATTGCCGCGTCTGCGGGTTATAGTTCGACGGCACCTGCAGAATGCGCCCGCGAAGATGATAATTACGGCTCACCTGCTGGCTGCTGAACTGCTCCGAGTCCACCTGCACGCCGACCAGTGCCGTGTTCGGGTAGCACTGTTTCACATCGATGATTTCGGTGTATGACGACCAGAGCGTTTTGTTCTGCAGCTGGTCTGTGGTGCTGTCCGGCGTCATCCTGCGCATCCGGATATTAAACGGGCGCGGCGGCAGGCTACCCACCACCACCGAGGCCAGATACTGCGAGGTGGTTTTGCCCTTAATGGTGATGTCTTTTTCCGTCACCCAGCCACCGTTACGTTGTATCTGAACCAGCAGACGGACTTCCGACGGATTCCTGTCACCCTTTGAGGTGGTTTCCACCAGTGCCTGTACACCGAAGGTAAAGCGCAGACGGTCGATGTTTGCAGACGTAATGGTGCGGGTGATCGGCGTGTCATATTTCACTTCCGTACCCAGCACCGTCTCGGAGCCGGAGGATTCAAACCCCTCCGGCGGTGTCTGCTCCTGCTCACCGGCACGGAACACCACCGTGACACCGGAGATGTTGGTATTCCCCTCAGTGTCCAGCACCGGCGTACTGTTCAGCAGCACGCTTTTTAATCCATCCACCGGACCTTCAACCGGCCCTTCGCTGATGGCATCGATCACACTCAGCAACTGCGTGGACTTCAGGTTGTCCTTCGCTTCGCGCGGGGTATGCCCCTTACTGCTTCCTTTACCCATTCCTCACGCTCCATAAATGACAAAACCGCCCGCAGGCGGTTTCACATAAAACATTTTGCATCAGCGACCAATCACCACAACCTGACCACCGTCCCCTTCGTCTGCCGTGCTGATCTCCTGAGAAACCACGCGTGACCCCACGCGCATTTCCCCGTACAGAACAGGCAGAACATTGCCCTGGGCAACCATGTTATCCAGTGAGGAGAAATAGGTGTTCTGCTTACCGTTATCCGTTGTCTGTGTACGGGGAGTTCTGGCTTTCGGTGCCAGCATCTGCGCCACACCACCGAACACCATACTGGCACCGAGAGAAAACAGGATGCCGGTCATACCACCGGCCCCAATGGCTGCCCCCCATGCTGCAAGGGTGGCTCCGGCGGTAAAGAATGATCCGGCAATGGCGGCAGCCCCCAGGACAATCTGGATTACGCCACCTGACTTGGCCCCGGCGACTCTGGGAACAATATGAATCACAGCGCCATCAGGCAGAGTCTCATGTAACTGCGCCGTTAACCCGGACGTGCTGACGTCCCGCCCGGCAATCCGTACCTGATACCAGCCGTCGCTCAGTTTCTGACGAAACGCCGGGAGCTGTGTGGCCAGTGCCCGGATGGCTTCAGCCCCCGTTTTCACACGAAGGTCGATGCGGCGACCAAATCGTTGTAAATCCCCGT
>OGSN01000131.1_pt1 | contig 30276 bp, 26 predicted proteins | sample 1573891 | NCBI WGS metagenome assembly OGSN01 (sample SAMN03295857, study PRJEB24534) | human gut metagenome | isolation source: fecal sample 7 from infant 8 | host: Homo sapiens | place: USA: Pittsburgh, PA | collected 2014-07 | reverse complement strand
CCGGATGCGCTGAAAGGTGCACGTCCGGTTCGGGGAGGAGAGGCAGGGAAATAGTCCGACTACGCCCTGCCTCTTACTCTACTCAGCACATGGCAGGGCTTCGTCTATGTGGCGTTTATCATTGATGTGTTTGCCGGATACATCGTGGGGTGGCGGGTCTCATCGTCTATGGAAACGACATTCGTGCTGGATGCGCTGGAGCAGGCGTTGTGGGCCCGTCGTCCGTCTGGCACCATCCATCACAGCGATAAAGGCTCTCAGTATGTGTCACTGGCCTATACGGAGCGACTAAAAGAAGCCGGATTACTGGCATCAACAGGGAGTACAGGCGACTCGTATGACAACGCGATGGCTGAGAGCATCAATGGTCTTTACAAAGCGGAGGTAATACACCGTAAGAGCTGGAAAAACCGTGCAGAAGTGGAACTGGCCACACTAACGTGGGTGGACTGGTATAACAATCGACGATTGCTGGGAAGGCTGGGCCATACTCCTCCGGCAGAAGCAGAAAAAGCTTATTATGCTTCCATCGGAAACGATGATCTGGCAGCCTGAGTTCACAGATAAAACACTCTCCAGGAAACCCGGGGCGGTTCAGTTGCTATTTGCCATCTGCCTGTTCCTTATATGAGTCACCCCGTAACCTTATGCTGAGGCATTGCTCCCTTCATAAAACATGGCTTACTCACTACAGCTTATATAAGGAAGCGTGTATGCCGTCACTTCAGGGGAGGCAGTGTACGCAGGATCTCTGCAGCATCCCACCCGTCACCTGTGAAAGGCACTGCCAGCGTGGCAGCCATATCCAGCGCAAACACTCTGGTATAAACCTCCATCGAACGTGGATCCCTGTGACCAACCAGTGCCTGGATGACTTTCTGGGGCTGGCGGTGATAGAGCATATGCATGATATAGCTGTGCCGGAAGATGTGTGGTGTGACCGGAATCGAAAAGTGTACCCCATCAGCTTCGGCCCGTCTGACAGCCTGCTTCAGCCAGTTGCGCATGGTTTCGTCGGTCACGGCCCATAATGGTTCACGACGACGGGGCCGGGTGGTGATCATCCAGCTTTTCATCTGCCTGACATAACTTATATCTGTCAGCGGAACCAGGCGGACTTCATCTTTTGGCGGGCGTCCACGTCGCGCACGCACTTTTTCGGACAGGATCCGCACAAACTGTCTTACACCATCCAGATCAAATGATTCCGGCATCAGCATCCGGGCTTTCTCAGTCTTAAGGCGCCTTAATTACAGCATAAGACTTATGAATAGTAAGTATATTTGATTCATGTTACAGTCTTGTTCATACATGAACTTTTATCTATACATAATATTTTCATATCATACTGCATATAGCACAATCATCTTCTATATTCAGACTAAAAGAAATTTAGTGAAGCGTTAACTACTAATCATTATTACACATAGAACCAACACCTACTATATGAATACTTTTCCGTGACTTTTACATCTTCCTAAAAGAATATATATGATATCATTCATAAAATGAACGATTGCAATTATAAAAGAAAAACCATATTGTAAATCTATTTGCTTTGAGAATATTCATTTATGCACAAACATGAAGTAAACCACTATTTTTATATGGAATTTGCCAAACTTGCTTCAAAAGCAGAGAAAGCAAAAGATTATAGAAATGCTGAAGAATTATGGGGAAAAGCATATGAATTCTGTTATTGTTATGCTAACATTGAATGGGTAACTCGACGGATAGAGTTTTGCAGGCATCGATACGATTAACGATTTAAAATATTGAAAAACTGGATATCAGTAATTTACCAGTTGAGTTTTTACAAAAAATCACCGGGATTTTTAACATACCAGATATCAAAAGATATATTTTGACAGAAAACCATAAAAACTTTGCTCAACATTCATGGTGTCAACACATTCGACCCGATGCGTAGATTGTCCATTAAATTTTTTCTTTAAATGATTTATTTATAATATATTCTATTTCTCTATCCAACCCTGCCATCAGCAATAACCTCAGGTCTCTTACCCCCACATTTTCCACCAATCGAGAATAATGGTAATACGGATTATGCTTCTCCCTTTTCAAACTACTCAGGGCGTCATCTTTTTCACCAAGATATCTCAACACTCGGCGCTGTCCATCTGTTAATCGAAACCGACCTCTCAAAGTTATTTCACATCTCAGTATTGCACTAATATAATCGTTCAGTTGTTGTAGGCTTACATGACCGCTGTATACTAGACAGACATCAAACAATACCTTCATCTTCTTCAACCTTTCGGGTACCAGAGTAATCATCTTTCCTGACATCTGTGATCTAATCTCCCTGATCTGGGGAAAGAGACGGCCCCATCCAGCAACAGGCTCAGCACTCAGCGCCACAATAATCAGATCCCAGCCATGCCTGGCACAGGAATACCCAAGAGGTACACGGTAAACGTCGTACCCCTGTTCTGTTAACAGGTTCCACAACCCTGTCAGTTCATACCTGCAGGTTCCGGTCAGAAGAATTTTTTGTTTTACGCTTACAATATTCACCACATTAATACCGCACATAATATCATCAGTGTCAGTCCCAGGCATATCATGCAGGTTGCTGCCACACAGACACCAACCACCTACCACATCGGTATTAACACTTTTCGTTGACGGGCCATCAGAAATACACCACCACCGGCGTCAGATTCCCCTGCCAGCGTTTTACCGGCTCTTCAGCACCGGGGAAATTCACCCGCACATCACTCAGGGATGTCACCCAGGCACCGGCAATATGCTGTCTGCCATTTTCCTTTGACAACAGCGACTCAGCCCCTGAAATAAACGCATCAGGACGCGCGGTTAACCCGGCATAGTCCGGGGTCCATTCATAGCCGTTCACCTGCCATAACTGGCGTTTCACCTGTTTTTCGGCCTCCGGCGTCACCTCTCCGCTGACCACGCTCCAGCCCTGACCGCCAGTAATATTGTCCTGCCATGCCAGAAGATGGCGCATCGTGAACGTGATTTCCCCGTAACGCACCTGTCCCCGGGCGAGTTCTCCCCGGGCTGCAATACGGGGGGATGACGGTGTCACCTGAAGCAATGTCACCGACGGCTGCAGCCCCGGACGGGCGGTTGTCAGTGATGTGGTATGTCCGCCAAGAATATAAAAATCCTGCCCTCTCCGGCTTTCACTGACCATGCCGCTTTTACCCGTTGTCAGACCGGCCTGCACGGCATCTGGTGTACTCATCCGCACAGCACGGGGCTGCCACTGCCAGGAGACTTCAGGAACATACAGCGTTCCGCTGAATTCCGTCACGCCCACAGCCATTCCCTCCTGCCAGTGGCCCGGCGGAATAGTCAGGGGTTGCGCCAGCACACTGGCTGAAGTCAGAAAAAACAGAGCCGGAAACATACCGGACCTCAGACGATGAATAATATTCAGCACCGGATCGTCCTCCTGTTTACTGGTACTCAATACTTACCGGCAGTGACACCCGCCAGCGTTCCGGCATCGTGCCGTTCAGACGTAATTCACCACTGCCTGCCACAGTCTGTGCACCATACGCACCTTCAACCTGACGCAGGGAGGCATCACTGAAATGACTCACACCTGAATAACCACTGACGGTCATTGTCTGCAGCCAACCGGGGCCTGCGCCACTGAACATCTTCTGCAGAACACCCGGAATATCAGAAGCTTTCATGGCTGCGCTTTCACCAGGCAGACCATTCACATTCAGGTCGTCATACACGCCGGCATACACCGACTGCCCGCCCTTCACATGGCGCAACACCCCCGCAGCCTGCATTCTGAAAACAAATGAGCCTGCCCGGGCGTTATTATCTCCGGTGACAGGCAGCGTCACTTCCGCCACACCAGGTGCTGTCCAGACAAGTGAAAAACTCTCAGCTCCCTTTCCATAACTGACCCGGGGAGAAAGTCCTTCACGCCCTGCCGGTGTGGTCAGAGTGGTTTTTCCCAGTAAAACGGTCATCGCCGGCAGTGCGACCGGAATTGCCTGCTCACCGTCACGAACACCGCGGCTCTGTTTAACCTCCAGACCTTCATTTCCCTGTCCGACTTTCCATACCCACGGGTTACGGGTGCTGGTCACCGGGCCTTCCAGCTTAAGCTCTCCGCTGAAATCTTCTCCCGGCGAGTTCCAGGCCAGTACACAGGAAGGCAGGAGGCTGGCAGCAAACAGAAACAACGTCACCTTTTTCATTTCTCTTCTCTCCTTAATATCCCTGCAACCATCACTGTACTGTAACCGTCACATTCAGCCCTGCCTGCCATGCTGCAGGTGTATCCTCCGCCGGCAACCGCAGTTCAAAATCCGACACTACAGAGGCATATGCCGCAGCCAGATTCATCACCCGACCGTCAGCCAGTACCCCCTGACTGATAACCTGTCCGTTATCCACCGCATTCATGCCATTGCCAAAATTCTGATTCATCAGTAACAGAGAAGAGAGTCGGGCTTTCAGCCCCTGTGGCAGCGTTCCTGACTGTACATCCGTCACGCTCTGCCCACTGACCAACGACATCCCGGCCGGTACGGATGCCCCGTATTCTTGTCTGCCGGCACTAACTGCCATCCCCTGATTCAGGGTGAAAGAAAGCTGTCCCGACACATTTCCCGTTTCCGGGTCACGAACCGGGACAGAGGCGCGAAAACGTTGCGCCGTAGTGCCTATGCCCCCCTTTATAGAAAAAGGCTGTCCGTTACTGCTGAAGGTAATAAGTGGCGTGAATCCGGGACCACCGCGCTCAGCCACCTCATGCAGATGTCCCTCCAGAAACGGCAGAACTCCTTTATCACGCAAATTAAAAACCAGTTGCCCATTCTCTGTACGTGCATCGGCAATATCCACAGCCCAGGTATGGTCGGGAGAACTTATCTGCCAGGTCCATTTGGGAGAATCATCAGTAACAAAGCCATTAAACTGAATTTCGCCGCCATCAAGAATATCTGCATAGCTAGCCAACGAAAAAAAAAGCACCATAGAAACCAGGGGATAAAAAACAATCTCATAAATTTTTTTTAGCTTCATCATTAGTCACCCTGTTTCAGGCAGAATAAATAAAACTCAAGAGTCATTATAATGTCCAGCTCGCACTATAAATAAATCTATAGTGCAGCTGGACTGTTTTTATACTAATTAATCAAAAATCAATAACACTCCACAAAAACTTAGTTATAAGTTACTAACACAGACAGTGGAGCACTCCATGCGGTTGTCTTTAATACAGGACTATTGAAACTTGCTTCAATAGTCTGCCCCTGATCAATCCCGAGGACGTAAGAAGATGCCATTACTCTGTCAGAGCTTACCATATTAAAAGTTCCTCTCCAGTTTTCTTGTGGCTGACCAGAAGAACCAGGTTTTGCCTTTTGCACTTGAGCAATCAAATCAGTATAAGGCTTACCACCAAATCCAGAAACAACACCGCTCGCGGTACTACCTCTGTTAAGTGCTGGGTTAGCAACGCCTCCATAATAGATGTGTGAATTATCCTTAGCCTCGACTGAAAAAACTTCAGCGTATTGAGAACTAGATCGAACCGCAACCCCAGCATAAGAAACATTTACTTTAACGGAACCGAGATCACTATCTGCACTATCTTTCATTGGTAAAGAAAAGTATCCCTTGCCCTCTTGACCTGCAGAGTTCTGTAACTCAACAACATCTCCCTTATAATCCCTAAATGATATTACAGGGACCGCGCCACTACCAGTTGATGCAACGGAGAACGCTTCTTTTGTATGGCCCGCAAGAATAAGTGCTTTGCTGCCCTGGGTGATGATCAGCTTTTTATTATCCTCAGTCATATCCTTGGTTGTATTTTGGAAAGCAAGTGACTTCCCAATAGTCCATTCCCATTTGCTTTCGTATGTATCAGCAGTAATTGTACCATCAATACTAAACACATCTCGAAAATCAGCATGAGCTACGCCAGATACAGCAGAGACAACTACAGCCAGTGCAATCAAGCTCTTTTTCATAAAATGAATTCCTTGATATTTCATAAGTAATAAACTGAAGTCGGCAACCCTTACTTTCCGGAATTACCGCAAAACCATTCCCTGCAGATTCTTTTAAATAACCACATTGTTTAACTCAGAATGGTTTTACGCTATTTCCGTTTTAAAAGACGGTAAATCCCTTTACCAATATGACCCGTTCCGGAGTCACGGATGTATTGCATCTGTTGTCGGAGATGAATCCTCAGTCTTCCACCTGCAGCGCTATCTGCAGATTTCCCCGGTAACTGACCGGGACTTCCAACTCTGCCGGTGCATCCGTTCTTAACTCAACCAGCTTCTGTGCCTCCGGAACGGTTATCACCACATCCTCACCCTGCTGTCTGGCACTGAGTGCCACTCTCTTTCCGTCAACCATCAGGGCCGTCTTCAGGGTGATGCGGGCTTCCCCGTTATCCGGCAGAGTCTGTTTCACCGTGATATACGTCAGGCCACCTGATGCAGCCCTGGACTCTGCGCTGCGGATGGTCAGGCTGCCGGGAAGAGGCGTCGTGTCTCCACTCCGGTACAGCACCGGGTCTGTCGGTGTACGGGTCACCTTCACCACACTGTTACCCACCACCTGACCGTTCACTACTCCCAGATACTGTGTTTTCTCGCTGTATTCAGCGGACAGTGCAGACTGAATACTGAACGCACTTAAAACAAGGGCGGCTGCCATCATTGTTTTCTTCATTAATTACCCCTCTATTCCGTGTTCCGGAGGGCGGTTATTTTTTATCTGCTTTATCTGCTTTATCTGCTTTATCTGCTTTATCAGGCAAATTAACCGACGAATCAGATACCTTCTCCCCGGAAGACGCTGATGTTTTTTTCTGGTTAATTGTCCAGGTCTGCAGTTCACCGTAATCATTCAGAGAATCCACTTTCACCACATTTCCCTTCACCTGCACTTCATCACCCGGCATGAACATCAGCAGTTTCTGTGCCGTCTCATTATCCGTGGCAATTTTCTTCCCGTTTCCGTCCAGCAGGCTGCCAATCGCAAAAATGTATGGCGTGGTGTTCACCAGCATGGTCCTGCCATCCGGGCGACTCTGCAGGCTGATGCCTTCTTCTGCTCCCTTGCGGCCTTCAAGCAGTGCCTTCGGACGATAGAACAACTTCAGCTTCGTGCGCAGCGCCACTGCAATACCACTTCCCTCCAGAGCCGGTGGAATATCCTGCAGGTTCAGCCAGTACACCGACTCTTTATCCTTCGGCAGATGGTCCGAGGCCATGATGATACGCAGTGTCTGCTGACCATTCGGCTTCACCTTGAAGAAGGATGGCGTCACCACAAAGGTCGGACGGGTGTCCCTTTCCACGATATTGTCCACCCAGGCCTGTCCACCAAAGGTACGTTCCTTGTCATTGTTGGTGACAGTAATGGTCAGTGCATCCTTGTCCCCACGAAAGATATAGCGGGTCTGGTCTGCTGCCAGGGAAGCCACCGCACTCTGACAGGTCATCATCAGCGCCAGAGTCATTCCCAGTGCTTTTGTCACCCGGTTAGTGAAAAACGTCGTTACTGCGTTACGCTTACTCACACGTAATCTCCTGTAGTTTCTCAGTATCCTGCAGTTTTGCCGCAGGTATCCGGCACTGGCCCAGGGTGATATCACCCGGTGCATCCACCGTGTTAATCATTAGCACACCATTGTTAGCTACAAAGCCCAGCGGTGTGTTCTTACTGTCACGTGCCCAGGTTCCCCCCGGCACAAACTCACCGTCACGCTGCTTCACCTGCAGCAGGTAACGCTTAACTTTCAGGGCATCAAACGGCATCCAGACCACCGCCTTGTCCGTCGGCACCACCTTCTGACTGGTGTTCGTCAGTTCGGTGCTCAGCGGCAGCGTGCCCGCATCAATCGTCACCGTGTTCCAGTCATAGCTGTTCAGCGGTACCACCAGGTTGCCATCGCTGTCAGTCTGTCCGTCATCGGACGTCACCTTCACTCCGGGGGTATCCTTCACGTTCACTACCGCCACGGTGTCCCCGGTCGTGCGGCTGAACATAATGTCTTTCGCCGCCGGAACGGCCAGTACCGAACCACTGACCGAGACAGAACCACTGGTTCCGCCGGACTGCGAGTGGTTCAGGGCACCATTCAGATAAGCCCGGTCACCACTGTACGACGCGTTCAGATAACTGCTCACACCACCACCGCTGTCACGCCCACCGCCCAGACCATAACTGAAACGGTCATTCAGCGAGCCGGACACGCCGGTGCTGAAGCCTGTGCCACCGTCTTTACTCGTACTCACCGACGTACTGCTGCTGTAGCGACGGTCAAACAGTGTGAACGGTACCGATACTGACGCCGATGCAGACCAGTTGTTTTCTCCCCGGGTGTTCCGTGAACCGGACCAGCCCAGGTTAAGACTGACGCCCTTAATCTGTGTGCTCAGGGTGCCGGTAATACCTGTGTCCTTACCGTTGTCATCGCTGTACCGGTAACTCCCGGTCGTGGATGCTGGGTAATAGCTCCGCTGCCAGCCGGACACCGACAGACTGAACAGTCCACCCACCGGCTGACTGATACCGGCATTCCATTCATCCTTCGTCCGGCGACCATGATTTGACTGCGACCACAGCTCTGTCGGGTCAAAGGAGGACATGTCCTCATACTCCTCACTCTGCCGTGACCAGCTCACCCGCAGTCCGGTGTTCGTCATCTCCAGTTGTTTACTCCAGGATAACTGCACCTTATTTCCGCTGCGGCTGCCGTCACGGTATTTTGCCGTGGCATAAGCCCCGTCAGCAGACACCGCCCCCAGGTAACTCAGCCCCAGAACAGTCCCGGCGCTGACGCCCTGCCAGTTCTGGTTAAACACCCCCCCGGTGCGCAGCGTCAGCCCGTCCAGACCGTAACCGTATGACGACGCAAACACACCGCCTTTCAGGTCACTGTCATCGTCAGGCAAACCGGCTGCCACACTGAACTCGTGCTGCCCCGGGCTTAACTGCCCGGCCATCACCGACAACGGGAAGTTCTGCACCTGCTCGCGCCCGTCTTCACCGGTGATTTTCATGGTCACATCACCACTGGTATACAGCGGCACATCCGTGATGGAGAACGGACCTGCCGGCACCATCTCCGAATGCAGCAACCGCCCGTTCTGTATCAGCGTCACCCTCGACGGCCCGTTCGCAATGCCGCTGAACACCGGGGTATACCCCAGATTGCCCGGCTTCATGCTGTTGTTCCGGCTCAGCGACACTCCGTACGTTCCCGTGCTGCCCAGCAGACTGTCCCCGGTGGATATTTTCCCGACCGCCAGGTCCGCACTCAGTGCGCGGATGGCCCGGGTGGCCGTAAACATGTTTATCGTGGCGGAGTTATCCCCACTGTCACCGCCACTGGCCGTGGCAGAAGAACTCACCACCCAGCGCCCGATATTGGCTTTCAGGTCCGCAGAACCAAAGGCCGAGGTGTTATTACGGCCGGTGTTGGCGTTCGCGTTATAGTTCACGCGAAATGCACTGGTCCCGTAATCCCAGTCCACATTCTCCGGCATCTTCACCAGCCCCTTCTGGGGAATGGACAGCGCCAGACTCTGGGTGGAAACATCAAAATCCACCTTCACTGACGGGGCTTTTGTCAGCACATAGCACTGTCGTGTGGCGTCATATCCCTCACGAAAGTAATCTGCACTGACGTAAATCCCGGCCTTCGTCAGCCATGCCTCTGTCAGACACAGTTCATTACTGTCCTGTGGTGTCACATCCAGTATCTGTTTCCCGGCCTCCTTCCCGTTCAGGGACAGGTCAACCAGATAACGCCCCGGCGCATAGCTGCCGTTTAGGGCTGCCCAGACTTCCGGATTAACCCCGGCACCACCCTGGATAAAGGACATATCCAGTTTTTCACCTGCAATACCTGTGGCACTGGCAAAAGCAGCTGATACGGCAAGCGCAAGTGCGGCCCGACGGAAAAACACGGACGAAACCGGCTCAGCGACTGCCTTCTTTCCTGCACACACAATCCTTTTCTCCGTTACTGATACGCAACCACAAAGGTCAGTGCCCCCGTGTATTCCCCCGCCTTCACGTTCACCGGAAACACCGGCTGCGCACGAAAACGGAACTGTCCCTTAGCAGCAAACGCCACCGGGTAATTCACCGAATGATTGTCCTGAGTCAGACGCCCGCGATAATCTGCCTGTGTATCCACCGCCCGCACATCCACGCGAATACCATCACCGGCACCGCGGGTGACCACGCCTCCTGCGTCCAGCTGTCCCGGGTTACCAAAATTCAGGGTGGCGACCTGCCCTGCCTTAAAGGCTGAGCAGCCCTGAACCGTGGCGCCGGACTCATACAGACGCACAGTGAAGTCACGCGGCGGTACAGACACCCCCGTGGACTTGCGGTAAGTCCCGAATGTCAGCCGACCACCGTTGCCGGTACTGTCCGCATCCACTACCACATGACAGGCCGAGGCAACAATATCAATATCAAAAATCGTTCGCTGGATCTTTTCGGCATATACGAAAGAATTAAATGTCATTGCAGCAATGATAAAAGCGAACACTTTTGTCTTACATTTCCAATAATGCACCCCACTTTCCTCGCCTCTAATTACTCTTTAATGCCCCAAAAACCTTCCAACGACAAATCAATGACCAAATCATAAAAAATACAAAAAACATAAACCGATAAAAAAAAAACACAATACAGCGATAAAATAATAACACCAATAACTTATATTATTTAACCATATAGCCTTTAAAAGGCTCATGCCATTGCATCTTGCACAGCCAAATCAGAATTTATTCTTAATAATCCACAGCACACTAAGAAAATATTTATCAAAAAAAACTTTGTACCGATCTACAACTCCACTTAACAATTAAGCTAACGAATTGAATGCGGAGACATAAATGCAAAAAAAAATATACAACTTAAAATTTCATCACATTATAAAACTTTAATACCCGTGTAAAAGATGGCTCACAAAACATATACAAAAGCAATCACAACTTGCCTCATTTCATGGATTTTCCCCTATATTTCCAGACACCTGTTATCACTTAACCCATTACTGGCCCGCTGCCGTAGATATTCCCGTGGCGAGCGATAAACCCAGTGCACTATGCGGATGCCATTCGTTATAATGCTCGAACGCTTCTGCAAGGTTCTTTGCTGACCCGTCTGGTTTGGGCATGACACTGATGTAGTCACGCTTTATCGTTTTCACGAAGCTCTCTGCTATGCCGTTACTCTCCGGACTCCGCACCGCCGTGTTCTTCGGTTCAAGTCCCAACATCCGGGCGAACTGGCGTGTTTCATTAGCCCGGTAGCATGAACCATTATCCGTTAGCCACTCTACTGGAAACGCCGGAAGCTCGTTGTCGAAGCCGCCCGTAGTGACCGCCCAGTGCAGTGCCTCACGGTTACAGCAGTCCAGCGCGAAAATGACTCGCAGTTTTTCTCCGTTATTACAGCGGAACTCGAACCCGTCAGAGCACTATCGTTGATTGCTTTCTTTCACGGCCACTTTGCCAGTATGTGCCCGTTTCGATGGCGGTACAGCGGGTTTTCGCTCAAGCAACAGCGCATTCTGGCGCATGATCCGGTAAACACGTTTGGCATTGATCGCAGGCATACCATCAAGTTCGGCCTGTCTGCGAAGCAGCGCCCATACCCGACGATAACCATACGTGGGCAGCTCTCCGATAACATGGTGTATACGGAGAAGCACATCCGTATCATCTGAGTGACGGCTGCGGCGACCATCTTTCCCGTCATCGGTTCGCCTGAGAATGACGTGCAACTGCGCACGCGACACCCGGAGACAACGGCTGACTAAGCTTACTCCCCATCCCCGGGCAATAAGGGCGCGTGCGCTATCCACTTTTTTGTACGCCCATATTCAACGGCTTCTTTCATGAGTTCATTTTCCATCGTTTTTTTGCCGAGCAGGCGCTGGAGTTCTTTAATCTGCTTCATGGCAGCAGCAAGTTCAGAGGCAGGAACGACCTGTTCTCCTGCGGCCACAGCAGTAAGACTTCCCTCCTGGTATTGCTTGCGCCAGAGAAATAACTGGCTGGCTGCCACACCGTGTTGCCGGGCAACAAGGGAGACCGTCATTCCCGGTTCAAAGCTCTGCTGAACAATAGCGATCTTTTCCTGTGTGGTACGCTGTCTGCGTTTCTCCGGTCCTAAGACATCAATCATCTGTTCTCTAATGACTAGTCTAAAAACTAGTATTAAGACTATCACTTATTTAAGTGATATTGGTTGTCTGGATATTCAAGGGGCCAGTCCATTTCATTATATTGTCGTTCTATCTTTCTTCAGTTTAGCCTTCACAGCCAGCAACTGCCAGTGCCTATACTAATTATCGCCCCAAAGATGATAAATACTCCAAGTTAATATAAACAAGAAGTTATAATTTTAGATATTGACAAGGTTCTCATAGTTGATTGTGGCTTTGCTACCGCTTGTGTAAATAGCACTCATTTTAGCTCTATGCATTAGCCCTTGATAAAATTAATAATTAAGAGCGCGTTTCTCCGGGGAAATATCATTAAATAACTCACACGGGAGTCCACAGTTATATTACGACAAGCACTTCTCCGTAATTTACTGTACTTCATTCAGCATTCTGAACAGATAAAATTGAGTATTTCTGTACGATATGCCCTATTAAAACGTTGAATGAAAGCGTTCTGCGTCGGCTTACCCGACTGGATGAGCTCCAGTTTTACTGCGTGTATATCTGCCCATTCAGCCAGCGTCAGAGAAATAAAATCCGGACTGTTATCTATGCGCAGCATGACCGGATAACAGCGGTTTGCCACGTTCCGGCCGAGTACATGGGCTACTCGCAGAGGTGGTAAATTCAGTTCGATTTCATCGACACCCCTCCTGATTAAAGTCATTAACGACGTTGAGCGTGCGAAAACGATGACCACAGACCAGCACTTCCGGAGTAGCCAGTGGTGAGGAATTGCGTATCGGCAGCCATTGTTATGCCCTTACGGCGAAACCTCAGCTTCATGAGACTGTTATTACGGTGTAACATTTTGTAATTCCACAAGTATCCCCACCGTAGCAGAGTCTGGAAAGGCTTCGAAAAACCCTAGCGTGGGTACCACTCAACAGCTGCCTCCAGGGCGACAATAACGGTGTCATCACGTGTGGTATCCGGGCGGTAATGATAAAACCATTATGATCAGGTTCAGACTCAGGCAGGTCTGGCGGATACTGAGCCGGAATGTCGTTATCAGATAAGTGACCAACACGCGATTAAAAGCTGTTAGATAATATCTTTCAGCACCCGGCTCTCCAGGCTCAGGTCGGTAGACATTTAACGTGTCATCTGGCTTCAACTGACTTAATCACAACATATCTGATATCCAGTAAAACAGGCTTTGCACATAGCGTTCTCCTTCGTTGGTAGGTTTACTATGCAGGATGACCTCTAAAAAGGCATTCACGCGGTGTTACAAACAGCATGAACTGATACTCCCAATGATTCTAACAACCTATATTAATTTATTGACAGCCATTCCCCCTGAAGCTTTTTGAATGCACCTTCTTTAAGAAGGTGCATTTTAATTATCTTCCTTCAGAAAGAATAACGAAAATTGGCGTTTATCGCATTGTCCACGTTATATTTCCCGAATGCCGATTTCTCCAGCTCCAAGCCCAAACGCATATTACCCTTAAATTCCGCATTCATTCCTACCGCCATCAGCATCCTGCTGTCTTTTTTACCTTCAAAACGTTTATCTCCGGAAGCATCCCGTAAAACCGTTTCTCCATTCGACAGCAGATCAAACTGGTAACCCACCCCGGCACGAGCTGTAACTTTCCAGTCATCTCCTGAGAAGGTTCTGCCCACATCAACTCCAGTTCGGCCAATCAGTGGGTTATAGTCTTTGTTTTTCATACTGAGCGCCATACCCCGGTCTTCCCAGTTAAAGGATTTTCCTGACACAGAACCGTAAACCAACTCTATCTGTGGCTCCACCCAGGCCTCTTCCGACAGGTGGTAACGATACCCGACTTCAGCACCGGCATACCAGGAATGAGAGCTGTAGTCTTTTTTACCCAGTGAGGCAAAACTCGCCGTGTACTGATTATCGTGATGGAGATATTTACCAACCAGGTCAAAATAAGCCCCGGAATTAAAGAGTGCTGAGGCATACCCCCCCCCCCCACGGATTTGGTTTTACCACTGAATGCGTGGCTGCTTGCATTGCTATCTGTATAGGTCAGCAATGCACCCGTAAATAAATCCACACTGTCTAGCTCATGCTTTCTGTCAGCACCAATCTGAACGTGAGTATAGTTATCACTGTAACCACCATCTGCTGAACCGGTACCGTTCATGATACGCACCCAGACACCGGAATCTCCCCGGGTATTCCGCAGATCCCCCATACGCTTGTTCAGGTTATTGACCTCTGTCAGGAAGGTTTTATAACCTGATGCCATAAAGTCCGTTGCAGTTTTCGAGGCATCGGCATTAGAGACAGTTTGATACCCTGTCAGCACCCATTTTGTGGCGTTATCCGTTTTTTCCGTGCTGATTACAGGCGTGACATCACTGAAACCAATCAACTGCGTTCCTGCTTTGAATATTTTCTCGTCGCTCCCTTTCGGTGCGGTAATTAACGTCACGTTCGTTCCACTGGCTGGCTTGTTTAAAAAGTCAACCAGAACGGTATTATTACTACCCGACAGTTTGTCCGTGACATTCAACTGGTCAGCCTGGCTGTTGTTGGTATGCATCAGGAGCACGGAGTTATCTGCGGTAAGCTCTTTTACCTGTAAAGTGGCAAAATTTTTCCCATCTCCCAGCTCAATTCGGGAGCCCGTGGCCTTCAGCGATCTGGTCACTGAGTTTCCGCCTGAGTGCCACAGAGCATTGTTCATATTTACCGCACTCTGTGCCCCCGTAATACTGCCTCTCAGAGCGGCGTTATATCCCTTCATTACTGAGCTGAATAACGGAGAGTCCGTCTTCCCGGCAGCAGTATCACTGTCTCCCAGATTAATGATTGCCGCAGTATTTCCTGCATTAATATCTGAACTAAGATAGCCCATATTTTTAACAGAAAGGCCGGCCTTATCTCCGAGGTGAATACCTGCAGTTGTTGAAATGACGGGCGAGTAATACCCCTGTTTCTCTACAGAAGGTCTCCCCGTCAGGGTCAGGGAAGCGTTTTCTTTGACATCCACAGCTCCGGTACTGAATATACCACTCTGTGCCGTAAGTTTTGCGCCTTTTTCGAGGGACAAGCTACTGTTAACAAAGGTGCCAACACGGTCAAAAACAGCATTTTGAGAGGTCACACTCACTGAGCTGTCATAAGCTTCAATACCACCAGTGAATTTCTCCCTGATTTGCAGGGACGATTTGTTTTTCAGCGTCACATTACCGCTGTAATCACTCTGCTCACCAGCTGTAGTTGCGGTGGCGCTCCCCTCAACAGAGGAGACCGTATTACCGGTTCCGTCATTCTTGTCAGTAAAAACTCGGTCACTTCCCAGAATAACGGTACTTCCGTTGGCGGCGTTAATATCACCCTGCATCTGACCGTTTCTGGATAGATGGAATGTTGCAGCATCAAGTTTCAGCTTACCCAGCGTAAACTGACGGGTTTCCCAGTCGCTCTGGCTGGCTGAAGTTGTCGTTCCGGCATGAATAACCGGATGCCCTTGGAATATCAGCGTACCTGACTTCTTCGTTATCGAGCCTTCTGGCAGGTTAACGGATCCGTCAAGGGCAAGTACATCCTTACCGGATAGTTTCGGAATACTCACATCCATATTGCCGTTTAGCTGACCGTGATACATATAAGGCTGGCTGCTGGCCTCAATTTTTTGCTGCTTCACGGTATCAATGGCTTTATTACGGTCTTTTCCAACATTCTGCCAGACACTGCTGTTGCTCAGGTCAGAAAAAAACGGTGAGTATGAATTCGCCTTCAGTATGTAATATTGCCCGGTAGCTCCGTCAAGATACAGGTCGCCAGGCGTTCCTTTTCCTCCAAGAAAATTAATTGTATTAACCGGTACATTAATATCGCTGGCTTTTAATGTTTGGAGGTCGAGTGTTATCGTTGATTTTTTCTCACTATTATTGGTAATGATGGCTCCGTAGTCAGCCGCCTGAAGCTTGGTAAAGGTGAGGTTATTACCATTCAAGTCAAGACGTCCGCCACGGTATCCCCATGAAATATTATCCGGATTAACCTGCTGTGCGTCTGAAAGCACAACCGTTGGACGCCCGCTGGCTATATCAACAGAGCTGAAAGCCTGTACCTTTCCGTCAGCATCCGCTTGCTGGTTGAGAATTACAGTGCCTTCACCCACTTTGAGTCCGCCCGCATTCACACCGGTCCCGTTTACTGTCAGAGTGCCTTCGCCAGTTTTATGCAGGTTATCACCGGCCACTCCGTTCACTTGCCACAGAACGTGGGATCCTTTATCTGTGATAATCCCGCCTCCCATCCATGTCTGACCATTCAGGGAGGAGACCCTATAATCGCCGGCAAACTGCAGATACCCGGCCCCCTGATTAACGGAGTCCAGCAGAACGACCTCCCCCTTATTTCCGGTGAAAAGAAGGTTTTTTCCCGCATTCAGGTCATTTCCTTTTTTGCCGTGCATATCCCAACTTGTATTTCCTTGGGTCAGGGTGCCGGTACCATTAGCAGCATCATATTTCCACAATAGTGCTCCCGTACCAGATGTGTAGGTTATGGTTTTGTCAAAATCATTTTGCGGCTGTTGGCCGAGGAAGTCCTGAGTGGTGACGACCCAGTTATTGCCTGAAGAGGTCATTGAAGATGTAACACCAATCAACACCCATTTTTTTTCCCAGGAATCATAAGCAAATAGTGGAGAGCCACTATCCCCCATAATTAAATAGTTTGCTAAAGGCCCCTGCGATGGATTAAAAATATTAGCGCTTGGAGTGGTAATCATCTGCCCGTTATTATAAGAGTTTAGTGCACCAACTGTACCGCCGACCAAAAAACCACCATTTGTATAAATCTGTGTGAGGTTACCGTTTTTGTCCTTGATAAACTGCTGTCCACCACCAAGACGATAGAATGCCGTAAAACGGCCTTCTGTCTGATAGGCTCCACTCACCGCCCCCACATCAGATACTTCAGCCGGAACAACTTCTGTCACCAGTTTACTCAGACGTCGGGTTTTTATATCAAGACTACTATTATTGTTTGTACCAACAGCAGTATAAGTGTTGCTGACATACCCGAAGCTCATCGTGTCGGAGCCGTTAACATGCTTGGCGGTAACCACATACTGAGGGGAGTAAAGTGTATGATTACCCGGGGGCAGGTTACCGGTAGTAATCGTGGCACTGCTAAAATCAACCATCGGAGCTTTATCAAGTTTACCAACCAAGTTGCCCTGCTTGTCGTAAATAGCAATATTTGTAGCCCCCGGCGTAAACTGGCCCTTATTCTCGGCAAAATCACGAAAGTTCTGATAAGGGATTTCTGCGCTGACTGTGGCAGCCAGAGCCGGCCATGTTGAAGAAAGTGATAAAACAGCGGCAAAAGAACAAATAATACTATGGGAGAGTCTGCGATGACTTTTACTGTTGACCCTACTAGCCAGTTCGGATACAGCAATCAGACTTTTGGTTATATGGCAATATTTGAGAGAATATATTTTATTCATGATTTCCAACTCAGCGTTCTGAAACAGGAGTAGTCATAACATGGATTATTATATACACATGAGATAATGCAGAATGGGTGAATATATTTTCGCGTCAGTATTTTTACGAATTGTTCGCGAAGCAAATAAACACAACAATAAAAAGAAGTCAAGCACAGGAAAAACCAAAATAGAATTTAGCGATTAAATTATCTTTCTTTAAGAAAAATGATAATGGCAAGTATCCTCCCACACCAAAACAAAATTGATATTTATTGAGCGAGCAGATTACCTTTTCAAAGTGACATACCGGAGGCTCTCTTTCCCGGTCATTCATGGATAACGGTCTTTGTGGAATAACCGTTGCAGGAGTTAGTTCCCGGTTTGGACTGATTTTTCTCATATCCAAGATGGTGTGTCATATCTGCATTGAGAGCGGCTTCAACGCTGATCTTTTTCAGTAGACGGTCAAACTGGCTGAGGTCTTCAGGGGTTTTGAGGTTTTTGACCAGTTCGTTAGCCAGAGCCTGTAACTGTTTTTCGTCCATAAATTAACCTTCATTTGATGCTGGATTGAACATATCAAAATCAGGTAATTACACAAATCTATGTACAGGCTCGTTACCCACAGTTTTCGCCGTTGTCGCAATCAAACTCGAAGCCAGCTGAGCACCAGCGCATATCGCTTTCTCTCACCGCGATTTTGTCCTTATGTTCACGCTTCTTTCGCCCAATTTTTTCATGCTTTCTTTCAAGCCGCCTGACGCTCACAGGCGGCTGTCCCTCAGTGCAACATTGCTTACACAGGATACCCCACGCTCATTGATAATCATAACTCGACATATCGATGATAATGTCGACGCCTTGCTGGAATACTTCATCCTGTAAACTGTTGGTGATTTAATTTTGTTTACAATAGGTATGTAATGCTACAAAATTGGTTCATTTTTAGTGCAGGCTAAAGGTCTTTATGATTCTTTAATAATATCATGAATTACTTTATGAAAGTCTTTGCATTGTGCTGGTAAAAGATAGATAATATAAAAGGTTCATTAATCATAATGAGTGCGGTATGAGAAAAAATATAGTACAGAACATTGTTAATAAAATTGAAGATAGGATTAATCTAAATAAAAGAATAGATTTAAATGAGGTGGAGAATTTATCTGGTTATAGTGCAAGATATATTCAGAAAATATTTAAAGATGTTACAGGGGTTAGTGTTTCCATGTATATAAAAAAAAGAATATTGACTCGAGGGGCTATATTGCTAAAAATGACGAAAAAAAGCATTGGTCATATCGCAATGGACTTAAATTTTTCTTCGCAGCAAGCATTTACTCGCTCATTTTCTAGGGAGTTTAAAATATCACCATTAAAATTTAGGAGACAAAGATATTTTGATTGCTCTTATCTTATGCCAAGTTTCATGATTAATCCGTATACTTACAAAGTATACCAAACATATCTATCACCATTGAAATTAATTGGACACAATTTTCTTCTGAAAGAGGGATTGCTGAAAAAAAAGTACCACGTACAAACAAGATTAGACTAAGAGAGATTTCAAGAATTATAGAACATCATAAACATGCATTTATAATGACTACCTTTTCCAGTCAAAGCACTCTTGCATCAGAAGTGTATTTAAAAACATTTATCGGCTATGAATCTAACAGAACTGGTTTAGAAGTCATCATAGGTGATTGTTAGGCTGTTGATTTTGTCGGCGCTTGGGGGGGTATGTAACCTTTGGTAGGTTATTGACTTTATATTTAAAAATAAAAGTTGAGCAAATTATACTAGAAAAAATCACCTTGAGTTATAAAAATGATAAAGGTGAGCAAATATACCATATAACATCTTTTCTTCCTCTGTTGACAAGATAACAGACTCATACTACAAGAAGAATGAGTCTGTTATGAAGAAAATACTACTTAATTCTAAAATAGAGTATATATTGCTTAGGGGTAACTCCAAAATAATCTTTAAAAATTTTTATGAAGTAGGATGAGTTAGATATGCCAATAAGTTTAGAGATCTGATGTATTTGCTTTTCGTTCTCATGTAATAATTGCAGGGCCTTATTCATCCTTAAATCCAATATCAAATTATTAAAGGATGTGTTTTCACTTTCCAGTCGTTTTCTAATTGTTACTTCAGATACATTAAATTTATCTGCTATTAAACTTAACCGCCATTTCTTTGACAAATCCTCTTGGATCAAATTTTTAATTTTGTCACCAAAGGAAATAGTCGATGAGATTCTTAAGGAAAATATTAGTTTGTCTCTTGTTTCTAATTTTGATATCAGATAGGCAATTTTAATTGCTTTTGTTTTATTATCTGTTGCGTTAGATATCAGGTTAAACAATCTTACATAATGCTCATTAGTATTGATGCCTATGATTTTATCAGCTAAACACCTGCTTAATTGCTTTTCGTCTGCTTTATATCCATATAGTGAATAATTTATATCTTTTAGATAATTTAGGGTGGCTGTGTCAATGTCTACGATTTGTAATGGTGGGCTTTCTTTGTCATGTTTTTTTATTTCACAGTTAAACCTAAGGCCTCTTTCTATGAAAAGAAACTCTCCTTTTTTAAAGGATAAGCATTCTTTATTTGTGTATATATGCATATCGCACATACGTATATATGCTAGCAGGTGTTTTTGTGTGACAATGTTTTTTATTTTTATAACTAATGGACTATTGCAAGTATTGCTCTCAACTGAGCTTTCAAAAGTATCAACTTCTCTCATTTTGAGTTCTCCTGAAATAGCAATTGTGAGTTTTATTTTATTTTATTATCACGTTGCAACTAGATAATTTTTTACCAAAACGTGAGCTTTGGATGCTTCGGAGGTATTGCTCTTTTGGTAAACGTTCCATCAGGTGTGTTTTTAATAATAGTCTTGCCGGGCAACAATCGTGCCTTTCGGTATTGTGAGATGCGAGCGATGGATTTTTAGACAAGAAAATATCCACTACTTCTGTTTTGATTTGCCTGATGTTCTGTGATCCTACCCACGTAATATGGACACAGGCCTAAGTGCGTATTCCGCTCTATTCGATCACGGATTGGCATCGAAGTCCGATCAGCGATTCGCATCCATTCGATCACCCGGGAACTTAACTTTTTCTACCGCTTTTTAACTCGTTTTTTCGCTGCTTTCCACTGTCGGGGGATTTTTCCTCAGTGACTCTCCCTGAAGGACCACCCGGTGTGAGTTATGTACCAGTCTGTCCAGGATGGCATCTGCTGTTGTTGGGTTATCCATCAGACCATGCCATTTATCTACCGGGAACTGGCTTACCACTATCGTGCTGCTTTGTCCGTAACGATCTTCTATGAGCTCCAGAAGGTCATTACACTGGGCGTTACTTAACTGTTCCAACCCCAGATCGTCCAGGATTAGAACCTGTATTTTTTGCAACTGTTTCAGATATTTCAGCCAGCTGCCATCAACACGTCCCTGAGCCAGTTGTTCCAGTAATCGCCCGGTTCTACAGTACCGGACGCTGTGTTTCTGTCGACATGCCTGTTCGCCCAGCGCATTGGCTATCCAGCTCTTGCCACATCCTGTCGGACCGGTTATCAGCAGGTTTTTCCTGTGGGTTATGTAGTGGCCGTTCAGCAGTTCCCTCATCTGTTCAGCCCGCAGACCTCTTGAGGCCGGATAGCGCAGCCCTTCCGGTGTTGCCTGATATTTCAGGCCGGCATTTTTTCTCAACCGTGCCACACGGCTGTTTTCCCTGCTCAGAAGCTCGTCATCAACCAGCAGCGTCAGCCTTTCCTCGAACGACAGTTCGTCGTAGGTCTGAGGCGTTTCCCGCTGCCGTATCAGGCTCCCGGCCATCGCCGGGAGTTTCAGTTGGGTCAGTTTGTTTAACAGGTTATCACTCATACTGTTGTTCCTTCTGTCAGTGGTAGTAGCCCGGACCACGCAGATTTTCATGCTCTGAAGCATATGCCGGATGTTGTTCGCCCTGGCGGGATAATGGAAGCTCCTGGTTCTCCCGATGGTGACGCAGCAGATTGTCGATAAAGCGTCTGTCAGGGGCGTTATAGTGCAGGGCAACGTAACAGGCCTTTTCCAGCCGTTCCGGGCCGTATTTTTTCTGAAGTGCCAGCAGCCCCAGCACTGCACGATAAGCCAGTTCCGGATGGGGTTTTACCTTCAGCATGGATTCAACCACCCGGCCTGTGGACGGGCCCGTACGTTTTCCCTGCTCGATAAGGCGTTCCGGCGTCCATGTCCCGTGCTGCCGGTGGCGCTCTGGCATGTGAAGCGGATTGGTTGTGTGTTTATATTCATGTGTGCTGCGCGGATGTTGTGCCACACACTGCCCCTTGTGCCAGAGCTGTACCACCGACTGCCCCGCCTTCAGTGACAGACGCTGACCGACCAGTTCATGTGGAACGGAGTACCAGTGACGGGCATATTCAACGTGGTAGTCAGGGCCAACCTTCACGGCTTTGTATTCCGTGTATTCATAAGGTGTCAGAGGCAGCGGAGAGAGAGCTGGCGCATCCAGTATGCGGAAGCGTTCTGCACGGGTTTGATTGCCGTACCCCTTCATTGGCCGGTTATTCATGTCTGTCAGTAACTCCCGAAGACGCGCATTCAGCGCCCTGAGCGTGTGGAAGGTTTCATTACGGATGCGGGCAAGAAGCCATCGTTCGACGATGAGGACGCCGTTTTCTGCTTTTGGTTTATCTTTAGGTTTGCGTGGTCGGGCCGGGATGATAACCGTGCCATAGTGCTCAGCCAGTGCCTGATAACTGTCGTTGATGACAGGCTCATAGCGATCGGTCTTTTTCACTGCGCTTCTGAGGTTATCGGGGATGAGCAGCTTCGGTACGCCGCCCAGGAAGGTCAGGCAACGGCTGTGGGCATTTAACCATGACATCATGTCCTGACCTTCGCACGCTTCAACGTAGGTATAGTTGGACGCCCCCATTACGGCCACGAAGATTGCCACGCGGCGTATCTCACCGGTGTCCGGATTAATAACAGGAACCGTAGGACCACAGAAGTCGATAAAAAGCTTTTCGCCGGCACGATGCTCCTGGCGCATGGAGAGACGTCGCGTTTTTTTCCACTCCCGGTAACCCGAGCCCTAACTGAACAAACCGTCGTCGTTCCCGGCACGAATGCTGCTATCGTCGTTCTCCCGCGTCTGGCACTCCAACTCATCACGTTTCGTAAGCAAACAGACGAGGTGGCTCTTGAGGTAGAACAGAAGGTGCTTGCTCATCCTCTTTACCCGGTTCTGACCAGCATGCCCGGAGTCGGTGTCAGGAGCGCAGCCAGACTCCTCACAGAGATTGCCTGTCGGGCCTTCGCCTCCGCAGCACATCTCGCTGCTTATGCAGGCCTTGCGCCGGTAACCCGGCGTTCCGGCTCGTCAATACGTGGCGAACACCCGTCAAGACGGGGCAATAAAACCCTCAAGCGGGCATTGTTCCTGTCAGCCTTCGCTGCGCTCAGAGATCCGATCTCTAAAGCTTATTACACACGCAAAATAAACCAGGGGAAACGACACAACCTGACACTTATCGCTCTCGCAAGACGGAACTGTGACGTTTTGTTCGCCATGATGTGTGACGGGACTTTTTATACCCCGCAGACATCATAAACATGCTTGACAATTTAATAGGGGCTCCCCCAGCTGATAAGCGCTTTGTTGTAAATGCGCCGGCTGGTGATTCTGAACTTCTGCTTTGCCACGGGAATGCCTGTGTTGTCAGGGAATGTGTGATCTGATCCTTCAACTCAGCAAAAGTTCGATTTATTCAACAAAGCCTACTCAAAGTAATATTTTTTGAAAATACACTCATGAGGATGATATGTTCAATACCATCATATCTTGAGATATAAGATCAATGTCGTGAGTTACCATGATAACAATTCCACCAGTTGAGCTAAATAATTTAAAAATTTCCATAACCTTTCTTTTGTTAATTTTATCAAGGCTGGCGGTTGGCTCATCAGCCAATAATATTTTGGGGGATTTTATCAATGCCCTAGCTAAAGCTAGCCTTTGTTTTTCGCCACCTGAAAGAATAGCTGTTGGGCTATTTATAATATCACGAAGACCAACATACTCCAGAGTTTCATTAATTTTTTCTTTCGCTTTTGTTTGTTCCCTGTAATCGACAGCGCATAGTAAATTTCTAATAACACTTTGTCTTTCATTTATCAAAGAGTCCTGGAACACATATCCAAAATACTTTCTTCTTAACGAACTTAAAACACTTGCATTCTGTAGATTAACGTTTATACCACTAAAAGAATACGTCCCTGTAAAATTTATATCCAGCATACCAATAATATTAAGTAAAGTGCTTTTTCCAGCACCAGATGGCCCTGTAAAAACAAGAAAGTCTCCTTTAGAAAGATCAACTTTAATATTACTTACAATTATTCTTTCTGAAATTTTTTTTGATTTCACATATAATCTAATCATAAACAGTAATCTCAAAAGCAGTATCTAGTAATGAAGACATTTCACAATCATTATTTTCTATTTTTATACTGGCAATTTGCAACCCATAAACATCAGAATTTCTATCTTGTGAGTTTGTTATTTTTGAAACTTTTCCTCTTCCAGTAATTTTTGAAACTAATGATTTAAAAGTAATATTTTTGTCCTGTAAACGCCCTTTTATTACTACTGGATCGAACTTTATATCAACATAATATGCGTTTAATCTTTCCACTTGCATAATATAGTCTCCTGAGTTTACATATTGATGATTATTAACTGCGATATCATTGATTATAAAATTATCTGAAACATAAGCTACACCTAGTTTAGTTAAATTTTGAATCCCTTCAAGTTCAGTAGTAAGCTCTTTGATATTTACATCTATATTTTCTATTTCATCATTCTTCTCAAAAAACTCGTTTTGTGAAATAAAACCTTCACTCAACGCATTTTTTAAATGCCTGAGATTTTCATGAAGCCTATTTCTTTTTTTCTTTAAACTCTTGATTCTTAGCTTCAGTATTTCCATTTTAGATACGTGCTCATGATTTTCTATAACAAATAAAGTTTTGTTAGAATAAACACTCCCAAGCTGGATTGATCCCAGATTGATAATACCATTGAATGGACTTTTATATTGTATAAAACCTTCGCCACGAAGAGTACCGTAGTAAGTTTCAGCATTTACCTCACTACAGAGAAAACTAATCAATAAAATATAAACTTGCTTTTTGAATATCAAGTTCCTTCTCCTTTTGTTTTATGTTTATTTCTATACTGTTAAGGTTTTCTATCTGTCTGTAGTAGGATATTAGTGTATCTTTACCATCTTTCACTCGATTGAGAATATATTCTGCTTTTTTGTTCTCGATATCTAATGATGCCTTTTTCTGACTTAATGCAAAACTTAGCAAGGAAATTTTATTCTCGATCTGCTTTTTGTTTCTTTTCCAGTTATTTAGTTCATGTTCATGATTAATTCTAATTTTCTCTATGTCTATTGCAAGTCTTTTTTGAGAGTTATTCTGAAGAAAAATTTGACTCATCGGTATTGACAGATTTATTGATGCTGCAAAATTTGCCTTTTTTGTTGTCAGTTGATTTAATATACCCGCCCCCGGCGGGGTAATTGATAGAGAAACACCTAGAGAGGGTGATGATGATGCATCTGTAACCTCTTTATTAGACATCACTTGGGCTAGTTGCAATTTATAACTTTTTAGTTTATTCTCATAATAATTACCAACTTTACAATCATTAATCACATCTATGTTTATGCTATCAATTATCTCTGGCGGCAAGTTGTAGTTTTCATATATAAAATTGAAAATCTCATCTTTTTCATACTCTAGGCCTAATATTTCTAATTTAATATTTTCAACTCTCTGTTTAGCAATGGATAACTCTACTTCCGCAATACTTCCTGATTTGACTGCATCAGATACTCTATAAAATTCTGAGAGTTGCCTTTTCAGTTGATTATGATAATAAGTCAGGAGTTCTTTTTTATATTTGTACTCACTTATATGAGAAAACAGTCTCAGTAAAAGTATGTTTCGTTCATCAATAAAAACAGATTGGCCATATTCTTTTGTAATCTCAATGAATTCTTTGTTTTTTTTATAAATATTCCCTTGGTAAATCTGTTGGGATATACCAAGTGATAATGAACTATTATCAACGGATTTAAAAGAATAATTGTTGTTACTATATTGCCCAACACCAACAAAAACATCTGGTAGCAAAGACAGATCGTTTCGTTCATTGTTAAGCTCTAGTTCTTTATTAGCTAGTACTTGTAGTTTATATTCCTTGCTTTTTGCTATATAATAATCGAGTGAACACATATTCTTTTGTGCGCAGAATACATGCGGCGTAAAAAACAATAATAAAATAAACAAAGCCTTCATTGCATTCTTTCTTTTATCAATGTTACTGGAGATTCTTTAAAAAATGATATTCCGGATAACATTCCAGATATATAACAAACAAATATAACTATAAACAGTGAATAAAAAATCATATCGAACCTAAAATTTATATCCGTTTTTAAAACAGACGAAAGTAAAGTAAAAATAATAGACGAAACCCCAATCGACAGTAGTGCGCTAAGCATAGTTGTGATAAAAGTTTCGATCACCACGGTATATATTATTGTTTTTATATTTATACCATGTATAACTTTTAGTGCAAACTCAGTGCATCTAAGTTGATAGTTTCTTTTACATACTGTGTGAACAACGACTAAAGACATTAAAGTAAGCAAACTATAGATTGAATTAGTAAGTATATTAAATCGTTCAAGTACATTATGAACTGTCTCCTTTGCGTCTAAAAATGAAGTCACGGAATAGTTTTTTATTTCATTCTTGTTGAGTGCTACTTTAATTAAATTTATATCATTATTATTCACCCCCTCGTTTTTTATAAGTTCTATTTTGTCAATATGGTTATCTAATGTTAATCTGAACATTGTATCAAGAGGAATAAGGTAACTTCCATAATTATTACCTGGCGACAGTCCTAAGCTATTAAGAAAATCTGTCGGCTTTTCTGTTTTTGAATGAATAACAACAAATGGAATACCGGCAACAAAAATACGCTCACTATTAACAGAAATATTCCTGGAAATAATAACATTACCATGAAATTTATTTTGAATACCCTCCCCCCATTGTTTGATGATATTGTTTTCAGTGCCGGTTATGGCCTCTGTGTTTTCAGTGAATGGAGTATTTCCCACCTTAAAATAGCTTTTCCTTGAAGTGTTTATTTTGAAGTTAGTATTCAAAAAAATATTTTTCGCCATTGCCAAGCTTATTGGCTTTTGTAGATTTACCGTAATAACATTATCACCATTTATGTTTAATTCAGATTCAGCTTTCTGCGATACACTATATATAAGTGAGTCTGTAACTATAATCCCGGTAAAACTTATAACCAAAAAAATTACAAATAAGATAATATTCTTTCTATTCTCATACAAGTTCTGTAGTGCATCACTAGTATATGTTAAAAACATAATCAGCTCGTATATATTCTTCTTGTATTAGATTTTACTCATCGCAGAAAATAAAAACGATACATTTATATACCAAATGCTATCTTATAGCATAAAAAGAATGTATCGAACTTTAATCAGGTTGCCGCTGTTGTTTTTTATGTTTCCATATGTAATAACAGGAGGAACAGAACACAATCTGTGCAAACTCATTTGGTTCAGGAAGTTTATTCAAACTGTTTGGGATATATTTTATTACTGTCAAGGTAATAGTTTGGTGCTTTGAATATCTTCATTTAATTCTCGTTCGATCTTTCCCTTGTCATATTAATACAAAGCGTATCCAGTTATCCCGATTGATGGCGTTAACAACAATTGCTCTTGACCCGCTATGTCTAGACAACCTTTGTTTCTTTAGTTTACGCTATCCGCTGGCGCCGTAAAGATTTGTGTAACAAAAGGTTGGTAATGACTCCAACTTATTGATAGTGTTTTATGTTCAGATAATGCCCGATGACTTTGTCATGCAGCTCCACCGATTTTGAGAACGACAGCGACTTCCGTCCCAGCCGTGCCAGGTGCTGCCTCAGATTCAGGTTATGCCGCTCAATTCGCTGCGTATATCGCTTGCTGATTACGTGCAGCTTTCCCTTCAGGCGGGATTCATACAGCGGCCAGCCATCCGTCATCCATATCACCACGTCAAAGGGTGACAGCAGGCTCATAAGACGCCCCAGCGTCGCCATAGTGCGTTCACCGAATACGTGCGCAACAACCGTCTTCCGGAGCCTGTCATACGCGTAAAACAGCCAGCGCTGGCGCGATTTAGCCCCGACATAGCCCCACTGTTCGTCCATTTCCGCGCAGACGATGACGTCACTGCCCGGCTGTATGCGCGAGGTTACCGACTGCGGCCTGAGTTTTTTAAGTGACGTAAAATCGTGTTGAGGCCAACGCCCAAAAGGTTATTTTCGCTAATTATCCGATAAACGCACTTTGCATTGATGAATAGCATCCTTCGTTACGGGACCATCGTCTGTATACCTTGTCCGTTGGTAACAAGGGCACATACGCTATCCATTTCCGCGAACTACCATACTCCACGGTTTCTTTGAAGATCTCAATTATCATCTGCCTTACCTAACAAACGCTGTAACTCTTTTATTTGTTTTATAGCAACTGCCAACTTTGAAGCAGGAACGACAACCTCACCGGCTGCAACAGCAGTGAGATTTCCTTCTTGGTATTTTCTGCACTTAAACAACAGGCTGGTTGAATACCATGCAAACACGCCACATGGGACACAGGCATGCCTAGTTCCACTATCTGCTGCATCATGGCGATTCTTTATGAGGTATTTTACGTTTATGGAGCCCCTGTTCAAGAAAAATTAGAGCTGGTGTAGACATATATTCGACCCTCTCTCTTGTTTTAAGATATATCCACTATCAGGTGTCTTGATGAATCGACTCAGACGTTAGCAAAAGTATATCTTAAAGATAACTTTAAGTTATATCATTATTCACTCAGTCCACACTAAGATTATGAGCATAATCAATCTAAAAAAAGATAAAAAAAGGGACTTTAGTATCACTTTTAATGAAGGTATCTATCTTACTTAACCCATAGCATGGCATTTACCGTAATCTACCTAGACTGGCCCCCTGAATATGAATCTCCACGGATAATCTAGACACTTCCGAGCCCTTGATAATACTGGTTTGTTCTTGCCCCCTTATTTCCAGACAGGGGTTGTATCTTAAGTTAACATTACCCGCTGACGTCGATATTCTCGCGGAGAGCGATAACCCAACGCACTATGCGGATGGTTTTCATTGTAATGCTCGATCGCCACTGCAAGGTTATGCAATGCCGTTCTTACATTCGGTTTCGGCATGAACGCGATGCAGTCTTCCTTCATCGTTTTCACGAACCGTTCTGCCATTCCATTACTCTGAGGGCTACTGATTGCCGTTGTGCAGGGCTCCAGATTCAACTCTCTGGCGAACTGCCGTGTTTCATGCGCTCTGTACGCTGAACCGTTATCTGTCAGCCACTGGATGGACTGTTCCGGTACTTTATCGCCAAAGCGTTTTTCTATCGCTCCTAACATCACATCCTGCACTGTCGCTTTATCGTAACCTCCCGTGCTTGCGGCCCAGTCTATGGCTTCACGATCGCAACAGTCCAGGACGAACGTAACACGCAGTTTTTCGCCATCATCGCAACCGAACTCAAAGCCATCGGAACACCAACGCTGGTCGCTTTCCTTCACCGATATTCGGCCTTTATGTTCCCGCTGCTGTCGTGATGGTTTGTCATGTAACAATAACAGGTTATTTTCGCTCATTATCCGGTAAACACGCTTTGCATTCACGAACGGTAGTCCTTCATTTCGGGACTGCCGCCTGAGTATCACCCAGACACGGCGATACCCGTATGCTGGCATATCGCCAATGATATCCAGGATGCGCTAAGACTTCTGCATCCGCAGCCTCATCGCGCCTCGGACGCCGTTTATCTGGCTTGTTATCAGATGCCTTCATCCGTAATGTTAACTGCGCACGTGACACGCCCAGAACACGGCTTACCGGGGCTATTCCTTGTCCGAAGGTAACAAGGGCACATGCGCTATCCATTTTCGCGATTGCGCATACTCCACCGCTTCTTTGAGGATCTCAACTTCCATGGTTTTCTTGCCCAGTAAACGCTGAAGCTGATTAATCTGCTTTATTGCAGCGGCCAGTTCAGAAGCAGGAACAACGTCTTCACCGGTAGCCACAGCAGTGAGACTTCCTTCCTGGTATTGTTTCTTCCACTTAAACAACAGACTGGGCTGAATTCCATGCAAACGCGCCACGTGGGACACCGTCATGCCAGGCTCCATAGTCTGTTGAATAATTGCGATTTTTTCCTGAGGTGTTTTACGTTTACGCACCTCTTTTCCTAACAAAATGCCAGCCATCTCAAAATTAGAACTAGTGTTAGACATATATCCAAGCCTATCTCGGTGATGCTGCCAACTTACTGATTTAGTGTATGATGGTGTTTTTGAGGTGCTCCAGTGGCTTCTGTTTCTATCAGCTGTCCCTCCTGTTCAGCTACTGACGGGGT
>OGSN01000111.1_pt1 | contig 33256 bp, 33 predicted proteins | sample 1573891 | NCBI WGS metagenome assembly OGSN01 (sample SAMN03295857, study PRJEB24534) | human gut metagenome | isolation source: fecal sample 7 from infant 8 | host: Homo sapiens | place: USA: Pittsburgh, PA | collected 2014-07 | reverse complement strand
CCGGATGCGCTGAAAGGTGCACGTCCGGTTCGGGGAGGAGAGGCAGGGAAATAGTCCGACTACGCCCTGCCTCTTACTCTACCTCGGAGCGTTTGAGTTGATACCACCGATACCAGCCAACAATCCGCCATTTGTTCCCTGCCAAGTAGCCATGATTACCCCTTAAAACAACGATCCAAGCAGGCCAAGTCCGCCGCCAATTGCCGCACCTAATCCAGTGCCAAGTCCGGGAACAATAGAGCCAAGAGCAGCGCCAGTCATAGCCCCTGAAGCTCCGCCGCTAATTGCTGTCTGAAGGCCTGATGGTTTATTGGCGTTAGCAGCGGCAAGTGCTGCGCTTTGCTGTGCAATGCTGCTCATGTTGTTGGCGTACGTCTGCCCGGCGTTTGCCTGACCTTGCAGCGCACCAAGCCCAACGTTTGCCAGATTGTTGTAATTGCTCATCTGATTTGATAACCAAGACTGACCGAGTGTCGGCGCGATCGTAGCCAGTTGATTGCTTGTGGCTGTCGAACCAAGTCCACCCGTCGCCTCCGCAGCAGCAAGACTCTGGTAACGAGCCTGACCTGCAAGGTCTTTATACTGCTGAGAGTTGTAATACTGATTAAGTGCCTGCCCCTGACCTTCTAAACTGGAAAGGTTCTGAAGCTGGTTAACATACTGCTCCGCAAGCGGCGTGAACGGAGCAAGGTTTTTCATGATCGTCTGCCACTGCTGATTTTGCAGGTCTGCTGCATACTTCTGAGCTTCTGCGGCATACTTTGCGCTTTTATCAGAACTGCCACCTTTCCCGCCTTTTTCAGGGCAATAAGGTTCCTCGCCGCGCAGTTTTCTGCCCAGCTTAAATACATATAACATGGCTATCTCCCGTGATTCAGGAATTCGATTAGTTCTTCGCGTGTAGCACTGTAAAATGTCACGTCATCCACGCCTTTGAAGTATTTCTTGATGGTTCCTACACGATTAAGGCCAATCATTGCGCAGTACATCTGCCCGTGGCGGAATTTGCGCGCAGCGAACGATGTGACACACTGAACAGTGGTGTTAGTCAGAATGTATCGCCAGAACTCCAGTCCGATTTCCTTGCTGAATCCACGAACCTCTGGCAGGTACATGGCGTGGCAATCGAATGTAAGCGGCTGAATTTCCTGATAGTAAACAATGCCGCCAAACTGACCGTGCACGTTAACCTCAAAGTAACGGCATTCAGGCTTGTAGTCGTATCCATCACCGTTGTTGCTTCCGGCAATAATGTCAGGGTGATTTCCGACTGCTTCGATCAGGTCGATGTTTCGCGTTGGTTTGAACTGAATCATTACTGCTCCGCGATTATCTTGATGGTTGTGGCAGTAAACGCCGCCCCATTTGACTGAATGGTTAACGTGCTGCCATTTGTGGCAAGAAAGCCGTCTTTATCCACGCTGAAGAACGTAGCTAACAAGATGTTATCGGTTGTTGTCGCCGAGTTGCGGCTGCTTACCAGTGTGTCAGGAACAGAGCCGGAAAAGGTTAGCTGCATTGACCTGTTGGCGGTTCCGCTGGGCCACGTGCCGACAATCGACAGCTTGAAGAGCAGTGTTTTGTTCTCGTTGAACACAACCATCTTGTTGTTAACGGTGTCGAAGAATGGTGCCAACGTGCCGGATGACGGCGTGAGCGTTTTCAGCAGGCTAACAAGGTTGGTCGGCGCTGTCGGGATGGTTACAGATACGCCAGAGTAAACAACCTCTGACTTCTTGCGAGTAGTGGCATACTCAAGAGCATCGATGCGCGTTTCATGGTCTGAAACCTGCGACTCCAGCGACTGAACTCTGGTATCAAGAGACGCAATATCGCTTTCATTCTGAGCGATTCGCGTTTCATGTTCCTGAAGAGTTGATTCTGCCTGGCTGATTCGCTCCTCATGATTAACAAGCGTTGCTTCCGCAGCAGAAATTCGCTGCTCATGGTCAGCGAGAATCACATCCTGCTCATCGTTCCTGACCTGTGCATCATAAGCGCCCTGTCCGGCCTCGTTGGCCTTGTTAGCCACGTTACCAACATCAGTACCCTGTGCGATAACGTAAAGCAGATACGACTGCGAAAAGATATTGCGTGGAAGGACTGATGTGTCGAGCCGTGTAGCCTGAATGATTACCGGCACATTGAGATTCGAATCCGCCATTACTCAATCCTTATCTTAGCGCCAGACAGAGTGACAGGTGACTTCGTGATAACGCGCAATTTGAAGCCGACATTTTTCCTGATGCGCCCGACTCGCTTCCACAAAACGCGTTTGTCGTAAACGAACGGTTCATTCTGCTCAATCATCTGCTCACGCCCGTAATTTATGCCGTCAGTGGTTGCAGAGAGGAACAGGCGGTCGGCGTACTGCGCAATCCAGGTTGAATTAAAAGCATTGTCATTTCCTCGCACGATGTCTTAGCCACCGGATATCCCACAGGTGAGCCGTGTAGTTGAAGGTTTTTACGTCAGATTCTTTTGGGATTGGCTTGCGTTTATTTCTGGAGCGTTTCGTTGGAAGGTATTTGCAGTTTTCGCAGATGATGTCGGTGATACTTCGTCGCTGTCGTCTCATTCGTACCTCCTGTCGGTAAATCTGACACCCTGACCAATACCGGAGAAACAGGAGAAGAGTTCTCGGTAAATATCTCGCTTGAGTCATCAATGCGATATCGGGCGCGTCCTGACGCTTCAACGATTTTATGGTGGCTGGAACAGAGTGAAGAAGCCAGAAAATCGCTAACCAGCAACACTCAAGAGCTTTCAACGGCTCTTTCATGGTTATCTGAATTCATCATAAAGAACGCCAACCACAAACTCGTTCAGGTTTGGGGGAATGGAGCATCATTTGACTGCGTTATTCTCCGCAACAGTTATTCGCTGACAGGGCAGCCAGTTCCGTGGCAGTGGTGGAATGACCGCGACGTAAGAACAATCGTCGAACTTGGGAAGGTAATAGGATTCGATCCTAAGCGAGATATGCCATTCAAAGGAACTCGCCACAACGCGCTTGATGATGCCATCCACCAAGCCAAATACGTTTCAGCGATCTGGAAAAAGTTAGCTAAATAATCAACAGGAGAAAACCATGCCAGCGCCTCTGTATGGTGCGGACGACGCGCGCCGCTGTTCCGGCAATTCCGTATCGGAGGTGCTGGATAAATTCAGAAAAAACTACGATCGAATAATGTCTCTACCGCAGGAAACGAAAGAGGAAAAGGAATTTCGCCACTGTATATGGCTTGCAGAGAAAGAAGAACGCGAGCGAATTTACCAGACATCAATCCGACCATTCCGCAAAGCCACATATACCCACTTCCATGAAATTGACCCGCGCCTGCGTAATTACCGATCACGCTATGGCGCTATCAGTAATGACTGAGGAATTTACCATGAGAGGACTTGCATACAATCCCGGAATTCTTCCGGCAGAAATGATTATTCGCCAACGCGTAAAGCCAATGCCATCGAGAGAGGAATTGCTTAAGAGAAATTCTTTTCCATCAGTGAATCAAAACAAATATCTGAATGCGATGTGGCGGAGTGGGAAGAAATGAAACAAATGACACTAATTGAGATGGATGGATTTCTGAAAGGTAAATGCATTCCACGAGATTTAAAGGTTAACGAAACAAACGCTGAATATCTGGTGCGTAAATTTGCTGAAGCGGAGGCCAAGATTTCGGCTCTGTCCGAAGACCAACAGAGAGCGATTGAGTCAATTAAGCAGGCTGATTCGGCTGTTAAGTTGGCACACGAGAAGTTTTCAGTGCTGGCGGCGGAGAATGCTGGGCTGAAGGCTGCGCACCCTCAACCATTCGGACATGAGATGATGAAGGCTCTTGATGCGTATGAGAAGCATCAGGATGAAGTGCCAGAGACTGGAATGCTCAATGCATTTTTCATCTTGCGCGACAGCATCCGTGTTGACACCCCAGCCACCGATGCTTTCCTGGCTGAAGTCCGGGCTAAGGCGTTTGATGACCTTTGCGCGGCGTTCGTTAAGCACGCGTCGGTGTCCGGGCTGGACGATGGCGACTGCGTTACGGTGAAAGAGGCGACTGACGCCCTGCTGCATTGTGCGGAACAGCTTCACAAGGGAGTGCATTCATGAGCAACCTACTACCATGTCCATTCTGTGGCGGTGCAGCGCACGTTGCCAGCGAAGCAGATCACCCTGAATATGGCTCTGGCGGTCGATTCTATTTCGTTCGATGCGGTACGTGTCGCGCTCAATCTGGTAGCAAATATGCAGCGCCTGGAAATGACTGCGCGATTTTTTATTCAGAGGTTAGAGCAGAGTGGAATCAGCGAGCAAAGGAGGCAAACAGTGAGTGTATATCTTATTGATAAACGTCGACGTGGGCAACAAATACCACCTGTAGGAATTCCGAATCACACATGGTTTTGCGTACTTGATATCGATGGTATGGATGCGTTGGTTGACACTCGTCATTACTGCGATACCGCAACAGCTACTCCGGCGAAAGCAAAGAAAATGGCTGCTCTGATAGAAAACTGGACTCCACCTGATGGTTGGTGCAATGGGAATGATCGAGATTGGCACGAAAAAATGAAGGGCTATATCTGCGATTTTTTACGTAAATGCAACGGCTTCAGGGTGATGTGATATGAACAAGATTGACTATCAGGCACTGCGTGAAGCGGCAGAGAAAGCCGGTGAAGATAAGTGGCAGGCTAAAAAAATAAATGGTGATTTTTTCGTTATTCGTCACGGTAGTTATACAAGACAGCATGGCTACACATCGTATCAACCCATTGCGGAGATTGATTGTAAGCAAGTCCGGGATTTTGTTGCCAAGGCTAATCCGGCTACCGTGCTGGAATTACTGGATGAACTGGAAGCAGCAAAAAAGCGCATTGCAGAACTGAAAGCGCGGGAAATACTGCTCCCGGAACGTAGCAGCATGCTTCATCGAACAGATTTTCACGATGATTACCAAACGGTAATGGCATACAAAGTTTCTGAAGTCATCGATGCAATCCGCGCTACTGGCATTCGCATCAAAGGAGAGTGATATGAGCGCTATAACCAAAGAACGTATCAAATTATTCATTAAAAATCCGCTTGATAACGGACTTACTCGTGGCGAACAAATGGAACTGGCACGAATTGCACTGGCATCACTGGAACGCGAACAGATTCGCCACGAGCATGCCAAATGGTCTGACTCCACATTTGGCTGCGTTGGCCCCATTGGTCCACTGAAACACCTCTCAAAAGAGGCACTGGAAGCCGCAGCCGAACCTGACGATCTCAGCGAGTGGGCTGATATGCAGTTCCTGTTGTGGGATGCACAGCGCCGTGCTGGTATCAGTGATGCTGAAATTACCGCTGCTATGGAAAATAAATTGAAGATCAACATGGAGCGCCAGTGGCCTGAGCCAAAAGATGGTGAGCCTCGCTTGCACATTAAAGAACCCGGCAACTCTCCGGTAACTCCGGATGGTTGGATAAGCTGTAGTGATCGAATGCCGGAAGACACCAAAATGTTACTGGCATTTAGTCAAGGTAAAATCGTGGCCGCATATTGGAACTGGGTTATAAATCCAATTGATTACAAAAAATATAGAGCTTTCACGTATTTATCAGGATATATCTTGGATGACGTAACTCACTGGATGCCGCTACCAGAGCCTCCACTTTGAAAGCGAAGCTTATACATATCTTTTACATCAGCAATCTATTGTTAATCTCCAATCAATGTTACGTTGTCATCTCACTCATGCTTTGGAGGTAGTGATATGTCTTGTCCAAAATGCGGTTCTGGAAATATTGCAAAAGAAAAAACAATGCGTGGATGGTCTGGTGATTATGTGTTCTGCGATTGCGGATACAACGACTCTAAAGACGCATTTGGAGAGCGTGGTAAAAACGAGTTTGTTAAAATTAATAAAGAACGCGAAGGCAACGAAAAAAGCTAATTTATTTATTCATATATGAAAACAATGTAACCAATATTCGAATTGAAGAACTGAAAGAACACCAAGCCGCCTGATGGCGGTTTTTTCTTGCGTGTAATTGCGGAGACTTTGCGATGTACTTGACACTTCAGGAGTGGAACGCTCGCCAGCGACGCCCAAGAAGCCTTGAAACAGTTCGTCGATGGGTGCGCGAATGCAGGATATTCCCTCCTCCGGTTAAGGATGGAAGAGAGTATCTGTTCCACGAATCAGCGGTAAAGGTTGACTTAAATCGACCAGTAACAGGTAGCCTTTTGAAGAGGATCAGAAATGGGAAGAAGGCGAAGTCATGAGCGCCGGGATTTACCCCCTAACCTTTATATAAGAAACAATGGATATTACTGCTACAGGGACCCAAGGACGGGTAAAGAGTTTGGATTAGGCCGAGACAGGAGGATAGCAATCACTGAAGCTATACAGGCCAACATTGAGTTATTTTCAGGACACAAACACAAGCCTCTGACAGCAAGAATCAACAGTGATAATTCTGTTACGTTACATTCATGGCTTGATCGCTACGAAAAAATCCTCGCCAGCAGAGGAATCAAGCAGAAGACACTCATAAATTACATGAGCAAAATTAAAGCAATAAGGAGGGGTCTGCCTGATGCTCCACTTGAAGACATCACCACAAAAGAAATTGCGGCAATGCTCAATGGATACATAGACGAGGGCAAGGCGGCATCAGCCAAGTTAATCAGATCAACACTGAGCGATGCATTCCGAGAGGCAATAGCTGAAGGCCATATAACAACAAACCCGGTCGCTGCCACTCGCGCAGCAAAATCAGAGGTAAGGAGATCAAGGCTTACGGCTGACGAATACCTGAAAATTTATCAAGCAGCAGAATCATCACCATGTTGGCTCAGACTTGCAATGGAACTGGCTGTTGTTACCGGGCAGCGAGTTGGTGATTTATGCGAAATGAAGTGGTCTGATATCGTAGATGGATATCTTTATGTCGAGCAAAACAAAACGGGCGTAAAAATTGCCATCCCAACAACATTGCATGTTGATGCTCTCGGGATATCAATGAAGGAAACACTTGATAAATGCAAAGAGATTCTTGGCGGAGAAACCATAATTGCATCTACTCGTCGCGAACCGCTTTCATCCGGCACAGTATCAAGGTATTTTATGCGCGCACGAAAAGCATCAGGTCTTTCCTTCGAAGGGGATCCGCCTACCTTTCACGAGTTGCGCAGTTTGTCTGCAAGACTCTATGAGAAGCAGATAAGCGATAAGTTTGCTCAACATCTTCTCGGGCATAAGTCGGACACCATGGCATCACAGTATCGTGATGACAGAGGCAGGGAGTGGGACAAAATTGAAATCAAATAATGATTTTATTTTGACTGATAGTGACCTGTTCGTTGCAACAAATTGATAAGCAATGCTTTTTTATAATGCCAACTTAGTATAAAAAAGCAGGCTTCAACGGATTCATTTTTCTATTTCATAGCCCGGAGCAACCTGTGAACACATTTTCAGTTTCCCGTCTGGCGCTGGCATTGGCTTTTGGCGTGACGCTGACCGCCTGTAGCTCAACCCCGCCCGATCAACGTCCTTCTGATCAAACCGCGCCTGGTACCTCTTCTCGCCCGATTCTGTCGGCAAAAGAAGCGCAGAATTTCGATGCTCAACACTATTTTGCATCCCTGACACCAGGTGCTGCAGCGTGGAATCCTTCCCCGATTACCCTGCCTGCGCAACCTGACTTTGTTGTCGGCCCGGCGGGCACTCAAGGTGTAACGCATACCACGATTCAGGCGGCGGTAGATGCGGCAATTATCAAGCGTACCAACAAGCGCCAGTATATTGCCGTGATGCCTGGTGAGTATCAGGGAACGGTATATGTCCCTGCCGCTCCGGGTGGAATTACTCTGTACGGTACAGGTGAAAAACCGATTGATGTGAAGATTGGGCTTTCCCTTGATGGTGGCATGAGCCCTGCCGACTGGCGTCACGACGTCAACCCGCGCGGCAAATATATGCCAGGTAAACCAGCGTGGTATATGTACGATAGCTGCCAGAGCAAACGCAGCGACAGTATCGGTGTTCTCTGCTCTGCGGTCTTCTGGTCACAAAACAATGGCCTGCAACTGCAAAATCTGACCATCGAAAACACGCTGGGCGATAGCGTAGATGCAGGTAACCATCCGGCGGTGGCACTGCGTACTGATGGTGACCAGGTACAGATTAACAACGTTAACATTCTCGGTCGTCAGAACACCTTCTTTGTCACCAACAGCGGTGTGCAGAACCGTCTGGAAACGAATCGTCAGCCGCGTACGCTGGTGACCAACAGCTACATTGAAGGGGATGTGGATATCGTTTCTGGTCGCGGCGCAGTGGTGTTCGATAACACCGAATTCCGCGTGGTGAACTCACGTACTCAGCAAGAAGCGTATGTGTTTGCACCGGCTACGCTGTCCAACATTTACTACGGTTTCCTCGCCGTAAACAGCCGTTTCAATGCTTTCGGTGATGGTGTGGCGCAACTGGGCCGCTCGCTGGATGTTGATGCCAATACCAACGGTCAGGTGGTGATCCGTGATAGCGCCATCAACGAAGGTTTTAACACGGCTAAACCGTGGGCCGATGCGGTGATCTCTAATCGTCCGTTTGCGGGTAATACCGGCAGCGTAGATGATAACGACGAAATACAGCGCAATCTGAATGACACTAACTACAACCGCATGTGGGAATACAATAACCGCGGCGTGGGTAGTAAAGTGGTTGCAGAGGCGAAGAAGTAAGAGCAATTAACTATTTGCCGGATGCGGCGTAAACGCCTTATCCGGCCTACGGTTCGATGCGATTTGTAGGTCGGATAAGATGCGCAAGCATCGCATCCGACAATAAGTGCCGGATGCTGCGAAAATGCCTTATCTGGCCTACAGATTCGATGCGATTCGTAGGTCGGATAAGATGCGCAAGCATCGCATCCGACAATAAGTGCCGAATGCGACCTACATTCACATGGCGCTTTTTACATCTGACGGTTTTTATTGAAGTTAATCAAACTACCCGCCTTGATAATCTCGCGCTCTTCAGCAGTCAGACTTTCCATATAGAGCGTAATTTCCGTTACCGGCGCATCTTCATGGATCACATAACCTTTAAACGTCGTACCCGGATTATCCAGCGCCGCTTTAATGCCAGGGATGTAAATGTAATCCCCCACTTCAAAGGTTGGTACTTCCGCCATTTGCAGCGGTAACATCCCCCAGTTGATGACGTTAGAACGATAGCGTTTAGTCGCGTACTCCTCGGCAATATTCGCCAGACCGCCAATCACACGCTGGCAGCTCGCCGCCTGTTCACGCGCAGAACCATCGCCTGGTTTCACCGCATAGACCATGCTGCCAATTTCAGTTTGCAGCGGATCAATATGCTCCTGACCAGCAATCTGCTTAATGCGCGCAAACACCTCTGTCAGCTCGCTGACATTCCCCGCCAGACGCTGATTTTCCAGCTCAGCAGTCGCTTTACTTCTGCTAACATAACCGGGATCGCGGCGAGACAGGGTAAACTCCGCCAGACCAATCGGATTTGAACGATAAGAAGAGGTTTCACCGGAAGGAATCAGTTCGTCGGTGGTGGTCACTTCGTCGAGGATCTTCGAGCACACTTTCAGGACGATATTGTCAGTCAGCGCACCCAATTCCGGCCAGTCTTTAATGTTCGGCCCGTAAATCAGCGGTTGCTGAGTTGCCCCTTTCACAAGGCCCTGATAAACACGGTTTTTATACGGCGTTACATCGAAGGCGTACTCCGGCACGTTGTCCCAGCAATCAAGTTCGCTGGCAGAGGTTAAATAGCCACCGTTTGCCGCAGTCGCAGCGATAGAACGAGCGTCCATCAACGCCACCGCTGACATCTGCCCATTAGCTGGCTTAGAGCCTTCGCGGTTCGGGAAGTTACGCGTGGTGTGGCGAATACTCAAACCGTTGTTGATTGGCGTATCGCCCGCGCCAAAGCATGGGCCGCAGAACGCGGTTCTGATGATTGCGCCTGCGCCAATCAAATCTGCTACCACACCTTTTTTGGCGAGATCCATAAACACCGGCTGTGATGACGGGTAAACTGCCAGCGAGAAGGTGTCATTGCCACAGGATTGACCGCGCAGTGCATTCGCCGCCGCGATGACGTTTTCGTAGTTACCGCCAGAACAGCCCGCGATAATCCCCTGCTGCACTTTCAGGCGACCATTTTCCACTTTATCCAGCAGCGAGAGTTTGGCTTTACCGTGCGCCACGCGTTCGGACTCAATTTCAATCTCACGCAGAATGTCGGTCAGGTTCTGGTTCAGTGTGTCGATTTCATACACGTTGCTCGGGTGGAACGGCAGCGCAATCATTGGTTTGATGGCGCTTAAATCAACGCTGATGCAGCCATCGTAGTACGCCATCGGTTGAGGGTTAAGCTGGCAGTAATCCTGGCCGCGACCGTGCAGCGCCAGCCAGTTATGGACTTCTTCATCGGTTTGCCAGACAGAACTTAAACAGGTCGTTTCAGTGGTCATCACGTCAACGCTGTTACGGAAATCGGTAGAGAGCGCGCTAACGCCCGGTCCAACGAACTCCATGACTTTGTTTTTGACGTAACCGTTTTTGAACACCGCGCCAATGATAGCCAGCGCCACATCCTGTGGCCCCACATACGGCGCAGGTTTTCCGGTCAGATGCACCGCAACCACGCCCGGATAGTCGATATCCCAGGTGTCATTAAGCAGCTGTTTTACCAACTCACCGCCGCCCTCACCGACTGCCATTGTCCCTAATGCACCGTAACGGGTGTGGCTGTCTGACCCGAGGATCATTTTGCCGCCGCCTGCCATCATCTCACGCATATATTGATGGATGACCGCAATATGCGGAGGCACAAAAATACCGCCATAACGCTGGGCCGCCGATAAACCAAAAACATGGTCATCACCGTTAATAGTGCCGCCGACGGCGCAGAGTGAGTTATGGCAGTTGGTCAGCACATACGGCAGCGGGAAACGTTCCATACCGGACGCTTTAGCGGTCTGTACAATACCAACAAAGGTAATATCGTGAGAGGCTAATGAATCAAACTTAATTTTAAGTTTATCCATATTTCCGGACGTATTATGCGAAGAGAGAATAGACCAGGCAATAGTGCCTTTTTTGGCTTCTTCTTTTTTAATTTCGCCGGTGAAATGTTCTTCGGCAATTATTTCGTTATTACTGGCGAGAAACACGCCTTTTTCAGATAACTTGATCATCAAATGCTCCAGATATCTGCGCACCGTGAAGTGCGCAGAAAGATAATAAATGGATATACTCTAAATAATTCGAGTTGCAGGAAGGCGACAAGCGAGTGAATCCCCAGGAGCTTACATAAGTAAGTGACTGGGGTGAGCGAACGCAGACGCAGCACATGCAACTTGAAGTATGACGAGAATATTTACAGCATGTTCCAGCCGATCAGCATATTCCACCACCACACGCCGAGGGTGATATGCACCAGGAAGGTTAATATCGTCAGTACCGCACCGACCAACCACCAGGATTTAATATCGTTATAACCCACGCCAAAGATGACCGGACCTGCCGCGCCGCCATAGTGAGTAACCATGCCGCCATAGGAGTTGGAGAACAACAGTGCCAGCGCGGTTAACATTAACGGTGCGCCGGAGACGTTCGCCAGCATGGCAAATACCGGTAACATAGCAACGATATAGGCACTACCGGAAGCGAAGAAATAACGCACGATAATGCTGAGGAAAATAATAACGAAGAAAGCAACGTTACCGTGACCATCAAATGCCAGGTTATTTTTAAAGACTTCAGCTAACCATTCGAAGAATTTAACTTTCGATAATAAGGAGCTTAAGCCGATAATACCGCCGTACCAGATTAAGGTATTCCAGCCGCCTTTATTTTTAACCACGTCTTCCCAGGTAACGATACCCAGCAGCAGCATGGTTGCCATAACAACGATTGCCACGGTGGATTCATCAACCCCCAGAGACTTACTGAAAATCCAGCCCAGCAGCGCCAGCACAAAGACACCGAGCAGCATTTTTTCGCGGATTTTCATCGGTCCTAGTTCGGCAAGGCCCGCTTTAGCGATGGTTTTGTTATCCACCTTCTTAATTTCTGGTGGATACATGGTGTAAATCACCAGCGGGGTGACCAGCAGCATAATGATGCCCGGCAATCCGGCTGCCAGCGCCCATCCACCCCAGCTAATTTGCAGGTGCAGAATGTCGTTGATCATTTTCAGCGCCAGAATGTTCCCCGCCATTGCGGTAAAGAACATATAGCTGGTGGTTTTGGTGACCATGTAAATGGACATCATCAGGTAATGTCCGACACGACGCGGACTTTTTTCCGGTTCGGACCCCAAAGCCACCGCCACGCTGTTGATGATCGGTAACACAATGCCGCCCGCACGCGCGGTGTTAGACGGTGTTGCCGGAGCCAGTACCAGATCGAGGAATACCGTAACGTAACCCAGACCCAGCGTGGTGTTACCGATTTTACCAATCAGCAGATAGGCAATACGTTTACCTAAACCGGTGGTCACAAATGCGGCGCTTAAGGTAAACGCCGAGAACACCAGCCAGGTGGTACCTGAAGAGTAACCGCTTAATACGGCGGTGGTTTTAAACGCACCGTCGGATAAGTTACCGACCACCACCATTGAGGCAGCAACGGCAATTAACAGTACGACAGGTTCCGGGAAAGGCTTGATAACCAGCCCCACAATGGCCGCCAGGTAAATACCAAAAAGCACCCACGCCAGTTCGCTTAATCCTGCCGGAGCTGGCATAAAACCAATAATACATGGGATCGCTAATATCAGAATTAGCTTCCATAACGATTTCTTATTCATTTAAAATCCTGTTCTTTCTGTATGACTCATACAGAAGTCCTTTATTGATTGTCCTTATCCTGACAACGAATTTTTTCAGGGAAGATAAACTTCACCGGAAAATATTTTTCTGGTCGTCCGAATAACAGATGCGCGTAACGTCGTGGCATCCTGACCTTCATTACTTAAATGAACGTCGAGCGCACCACTGGGGTGTTCAATATTGATATTGCCGTATCCTACAGAAGGGACGATTTGTCGGGTGACGGTGCCTTCCAATGCACAACTACTGGAAATAGCAATAGCACCGGTTATCGCCAGCGCGCGATGGCAAGAATGCGGCATAAAATAACGCACATTAATTGCCCCGCCTTTCTGCGCTGGAGAAATAAGCACAGGTTTAGGGATAACCATATTACTGACATCACCTAAGCCCATTGCTTTACCCGCTTGTAGACGGATAGATTCAATGCGGGCTAATAATGCTTTGTCGGCATCCAGTTCCGCCGGTAATTCATAACCTGTTTTTCCCAGATATTCAGCCGGAATAATGACGACTGGCATCGCCATATCGATACAGGTCACCGGGACATCGTCAAAATAATCAATCTGATTATCAGTCGGGAAAACTTTTCCGGTTTTGGTTCCAGCGGCATTCAGGAAAGTGAGCGCAACCGGTGCGGCAGTACCCGGTACGCCGTCAATTCTGGCGCTACCCTCGTACTCGACAACACCATTTGGCGTTTGCACATCAGCTTCGATGAACGTACCCGTATTGACGTTGCGGATACGTACGCGAGTAACTGGCGAAGTCGCTGCAATCAAACCATTTTCAATGGCGAATGCCCCAACACCAGACAGCATATTGCCGCAGTTAGGCGTGGTATCGACACGTTGCTCATGAACGATTACCTGCGCAAACAAATAATCGACATCAGCACGCGGATCGCTGGAACGGCTAATAATGGCGACTTTACTGGTCAGTGGATTACCGCCGCCAATACCGTCAATTTCCAGATCGTTACCGGAACCCATAATTGCCATCAATATTTTATCGCGCTGCGTTTGATCTTCGGGTAAATGTTCCGCTAACAGGAACGCGCCCCTCGAGGTTCCACCTCGCATCATCACGCAGGGTATTTTTTTCATAATAATGCCCTCAATTTAAAAACATAACTTATTGCGATATGGTTACATTAAGGGCAAAGCATCTCTAATGACTTTAGCTCAACGATTAATAACATTTTTTCATTAATTTAAGTTGGCTAAATGCAGTTAAAATTTTTAACGGCCAGCCACCCAAAATCGTCGCTTCCATTTTCCGGAGTAATAATGAAGCATGAATTATCAAGTATGAAGGCATTTGTCATACTGGCAGAGTCCAGTTCGTTTAACAATGCCGCTAAATTACTCAATATTACGCAACCTGCATTAACGCGAAGAATAAAAAAGATGGAGGAAGATTTACATATTCAACTATTTGAGCGTACAACTCGCAAGGTTACGTTAACAAAAGCAGGAAAAAGGTTGCTCCCGGAGGAGCGGGAATTAATAAAGAAATTCGATGAAACGCTTTTTAATATTCGTGATATGAATGCTTATCATCGTGGTATGGTGACGTTAGCGTGTATTCCGACCGCAGTATTTTATTTTTTACCGCTGGCAATCGGTAAATTTAATGAGCTGTATCCCAATATTAAAGTGCGGATTCTGGAACAAGGCACGAATAATTGCATGGAATCGGTGCTGTGTAACGAATCAGACTTTGGCATAAACATGAACAACGTCACAAATTCATCCATTGATTTTACCCCACTGGTCAACGAGCCGTTCGTGCTGGCCTGTCGGCGTGACCATCCATTGGCCAAAAAGCAGCTTGTAGAATGGCAGGAGTTAGTGGGTTACAAAATGATTGGCGTACGCTCCTCCAGCGGCAACCGACTGTTGATAGAACAACAGCTGGCCGACAAGCCCTGGAAGCTGGACTGGTTTTACGAAGTGCGTCATCTTTCGACGTCATTAGGACTGGTGGAGGCGGGACTGGGGATTTCGGCGCTTCCTGGCCTGGCAATGCCTCATGCGCCCTATTCTTCGATTATTGGTATCCCATTGGTGGAACCCGTTATACGTCGAACATTGGGAATAATTCGCCGTAAAGATGCCGTACTTTCTCCAGCAGCAGAACGCTTTTTTGCCTTGCTGATTAATTTATGGACTGACGATAAAGACAATTTGTGGACCAATATCGTCGAACGCCAGAGACACGCGTTACAGGAGATAGGTTAATACACCGGCGCAGGAGAGACTGCGCCGGGTAAATCAGCGGTTAGTGTGCGTTAACCACCACCCACATTGGTCCCTGCCCGACCGCATAGCGGCCTTTTTCATGCAGTAGCCCCTGCTCGCCAACAATTTCGTATACCGAGATGTGGTGAGATTTTTGCCCGGCGGCAATCAGATACTTGCCGCTGTGATCAACATTGAAGCCGCGCGGCTGGGTTTCCGTTGGCTGGAAGCCTTCTTTACTCAACACGCTGCCATCTTCCGAAACGCTGAAAACGGTAATCAGGCTGGCGGTACGGTCGCAGGCGTATAAATGGCGACCATCCGGGGTGATATGAATATCAGCCGCCCAACGGGTGTCGGAGAAGTTTTCCGGCATCATATCCAGCGTCTGGACACATTCGATATTACCGTGCGGATCTTTCAGTTCCCAGACATCCACTGAGCTGTTTAACTCATTGACGCAATACGCATATTGTTCGTTTGGATGGAATACCATATGACGCGGGCCGGCCCCTTCAACGGTGGTCACTTCCGCAGGGTCCTGCGCCACGAGATGACCATCATCGCTGACCGTAAACAGGCAAATGCGATCCTGCTTTAATGCCGGAACCCACAGCGTACGGTTGTCCGGTGAGATATTGGCGGAATGGCAACCGTCCAGCCCCTCGACCACATCGACGACGCCCACTGGCAGGCCATCTTCCAGACGCGTTACGCTCACGTTACCCGCATTGTAAGAACCTACAAAGACAAACTGCCCCTGGTGATCGGTGGAAATATGCGTCGGACTACCCGGCAGCGCAGACTCTGCGGCAAAGGTCAGTGCGCCATCGTCCGGGGCGATACGATACGCCAGGACGCGAAACTCAGGGCGAACACCAACATAGAGATAACGTTTGTCCGGGCTGACCACCATCGGCTGCACCTGCCCCGGCACATCGACAACCTGTGTCAGCGTCAGTGCGCCTTCATGATTCAGATTCCAGACGTGAATTTGCTGGCTCTCAGGGCTGGCGATATAAACTGTTTGCTTCATGAATGCTCCTTTGCATTTAGCAACTGACTGTAACAGCTAAAATTAGTCGCTTTTGGCGGTGAATGCTGAATTAAAACGCAGAATTTTGTCCGATAGTGGTATCGGTGTACCATTCGCGCAGACGAAAATTCTTAACCTTAATCTGGAATACGCCATGACCACACGCGTGATTGCTCTCGACTTAGACGGCACCTTATTGACCCCGAAAAAGACCCTGCTTCCTTCATCGATAGAAGCCCTGGCCCGCGCTCGCGAAGCAGGCTATCAATTAATCATCGTCACAGGTCGCCATCACGTCGCTATTCATCCTTTTTATCAGGCGCTGGCGCTGGATACACCTGCTATTTGCTGTAATGGCACCTATTTGTATGATTATCATGCAAAAACCGTGCTGGAAGCGGACCCAATGCCCGTTATTAAAGCCCTGCAACTCATTGAGATGCTGAATGAACACCACATTCACGGTCTGATGTATGTCGATGATGCAATGGTCTATGAGCACCCGACCGGGCATGTCATTCGCACATCTAACTGGGCGCAAACCCTGCCGCCGGAACAGCGTCCGACTTTCACACAAGTCGCTTCTCTGGCTGAAACGGCGCAACAAGTTAACGCCGTATGGAAGTTCGCCCTGACGCACGATGACCTGCCGCAATTGCAGCATTTTGGTAAGCATGTCGAACATGAACTGGGACTGGAGTGTGAATGGTCCTGGCACGATCAGGTTGATATTGCACGCGGCGGCAACAGCAAAGGTAAACGTTTGACGAAATGGGTTGAGGCGCAAGGTTGGTCGATGGAAAACGTCGTGGCATTCGGCGATAACTTTAATGATATCAGTATGCTGGAAGCCGCTGGTACAGGCGTGGCGATGGGCAACGCCGATGACGCGGTAAAAGCGCGCGCCAACATTGTGATTGGTGATAACACCACCGACAGCATTGCCCAGTTCATTTATAGCCACCTGATTTAATCAGGCGGTTATCGACACACTTTTAATTTGCGCGTACAGCCACAGGCCAGGTTTGATCGCCAGTTCATCCCTGGCCCACGGGCTGATACGCGCCCACAGCGTTTTACCGCCGACTTCCAGTTCCACTTCCACCTGGCCGTTGTCGTCATAACTATTAACAACTTTTGCCCGCAATACGTTACGAATGCTGGTTTGCTGCGGCGGTTGTAAAACCAGAGAAACATCGGAAGCCTGAATGCGGATACGTAGCGCAGCTTGCAGCGGTTCGTCCAGCTTATTGACCCACAAATGCTGATCGCCCAGCGCCAGCGCGGTCATCGCGTAATGCGGATGATGCTCAAGCACCGTCACTTTCAGAATGCTACTTTGTTGCTCTTTCGGCAGCCACGGATTCATCACGCTACTGCCCCACACTTCCTCCAGCGCGCCAAAGGCTTTCACCTGACCGTTTTCCAGTACCATCACTCTGTCTGCCAGATGGAGGATCTCATCCAGCGAATGGCTGACATACAACATCGGAATGTTGATTTCCCGTGTCAGCCGTTGCAGATAAGGCAACAGTTCGCGTTTACGCGGAATATCCAGTGACGCCAGCGGTTCATCCAGCAACAGCAATTCCGGTGCTGTCAGCAAAGCCCGACCAATCGCCACGCGCTGTTTTTCGCCTCCGGACAGGCTGCCTGGTAAACGGTCAAGCAACGGTTCAATGCCTAAAAGCGCCACCAGCTTATCGAACTGATCGACCATACTTTTCGACATGCCGTAGCGCAGATTGCCACGCACTTTGTAATGCGGGAACAGCCGCGCATCCTGAAAAACATAGCCAACGCGACGCTTTTCCGGCGTCAGGCAGATACCTTTTTCGGCATCATTTAGTACCCGCCCATTGAGGACAATCCGCCCTTTTTGCGGGCGCGTCAGTCCACTGATGGCGTTAATCAGCGAAGTTTTTCCGGCACCGGAGACGCCAAAGATAGCAGTGATGCCATTGGCGGGCAGCGTTTCATTAATAGTCAGGCAATGGTTGCCCAACGTCTGGGAAAAATTCAGTTCCAGCATGATTAGCGCCCCGCCCGTTCACGGCTGATTCTGGCCAGCCATTCTGAAATCAACAGGGAGATCATCGCCAGCGCAATAGAAATAATGCACAGTCTCGCCGCTCCACTTTCCCCGCCGGGGGTCTGGATCAGGGTATACATGGCAGAAGGAATGGTTCGCGTTTCACCAGGAATGTTCGACACAAAGGTGATGGTTGCACCAAACTCACCGAGAGAACGAGCAAAAGCCAGTACCGTACCAACAATAATTCCCGGTAAGGTCAGCGGTAACGTGATAGTAAAGAAAACGCGCCAGCGCCCGGCCCCCAGTGTTCTTGCGGCCTGTTCCAGTTTGACATCAACCCCTTCCAGCGCCAGACGAATTGCCCGCACCATCAGCGGAAACGACATGACGGCGGCAGCGAGAACCGCGCCGCGCCAGCTAAAGGCGAAGGTAATACCAAACCAGTCATACAGACGTTCACCGATAAATCCGCGCCGTCCCATCGAAACTAATAATAAGTAACCGACGACCACGGGCGGTAACACCAGCGGTAGATGCAGTACGCTGTCGAGCAGAGCTTTGCCCGGAAACGTGCAACGCACCAGTAACCAGGCAAAAAAGATCCCAAACGGCAGGCTAAACAGCACAGCCAGGGAAGAAACTTTCAGGCTTAATAAAACTGCCTGCCATTCTGGATCGGTCAGTATCATTACTTGATTGTAAATCCGTAACGTTTAAAGATTTCCGCTGCCTGCGGTCCCTTCAGATAATCATAAAATGCTTTCACTGTCGCATTGTTATGCCCTTCCACAACAGCAACCGGATATTCCACTTTTTTATGTGAATCTTCCGGGAAGGTGGCAACCACTTTTACCCCTTTGCTGGCAACTGCGTCAGAACCGTAGACAATGCCCAGAGGCGCTTCGTTACGTTCGACCAGCGCCAGCGCCCCACGAACATCTTCCGCTGGGGCCAGTTTCGGAGAGAGCGTATCCCATGCGCCCAGTTTTTGCAGTGCTTCTTTTGCATAAATGCCAGCGGGAACATGTTCCGGATCGCCAACCGCCAGGCGACCGCCATTCAGCAGTGAAGTCCAGTTGGTTTTGCTGTCGATGGTGAAATCTTTCTGCACGCTGGCTTTCGGTGCTACAACGACCAGGCTATTGCCGAGCAGTGTCTGACGCGTAGCTGTATCGATCGCTTTTTTATCAACCGCATAATCCATCCATTTCTGATCGGCAGAAATAAACAGATCCGCAGGCGCACCCGCTTCAATCTGACGGGCGAGAGTAGATGACGAAGCGAAAGAAGAAACCACATCCACGCCTTTCTCTTTTTTAAACTGCGTAGCAATGTCCTGCATTGCGTTAGTCAGTGATGCGGCGGCGAACACCGTGATTTTCCCTTCATCTGCCAGTGCATTGCCAGCAACAGCGAAAGAGAGTGCCGCCCCGGCAAACAAGTTCAACCATTTACGAGCCATTGGTAACCCCTTAATGTAACGTTATGTAGGCGACAATATAACGACTAACTCGGAATTTTCCCAGCAGTTATTGCTAACCTTTGTGAGGTAGATAAGAAAAAATATCGGCAGGAAAAGCAGGAAGTTGAGAAAAAGAAAATGCCCGACTAAGCGGGCATTCAGGGAATCAATGATTTTGTCCGGGCTGGTCTTTTTTACCAACACCAGAAAAGATGTTGAATACTTCACCAAGACCGTAAATCAGACCCAGGATGATGGCCATCACGACAGGTACCATGATTACGGCGAATACCAGACTTTTTAATAACTCTAACATGGTCAACTCCAGATATAGTCATGAGACTATTCTAACCGCTAAGCACAGAAAAGCACTCCCCTTTTGTGCGGTCAGCTTTGCGTGGCGTTCGTTTTCCGTCACAATAAGACTTTTGCCAGGACATTGTTATGCAGGCCGAAATCCTTCTCACCCTTAAGCTCCAACAAAAATTATTCGCCGACCCGCGCCGCATTTCGCTACTAAAACACATTGCGCTTTCCGGTTCCATTAGCCAGGGAGCGAAAGATGCCGGTATTAGCTATAAAAGCGCCTGGGATGCCATTAACGAGATGAATCAGTTAAGTGAGCATATTCTGGTCGAGCGCGCAACAGGCGGTAAAGGCGGCGGCGGCGCAGTACTGACCCGCTATGGTCAGCGACTGATTCAGCTCTATGACTTACTGGCGCAAATCCAGCAAAAAGCCTTTGATGTGTTAAGTGACGATGACGCCCTGCCGCTGAACAGCCTGCTGGCCGCGATCTCACGTTTTTCACTGCAAACCAGCGCCCGTAACCAGTGGTTCGGTACCATCACCGCCCGCGATCATGATGACGTTCAACAGCATGTTGATGTCTTACTGGCTGACGGAAAAACACGCCTGAAAGTCGCAATTACCGCACAAAGCGGCGCGCGTCTGGGGCTGGATGAAGGCAAAGAAGTGTTGATATTGCTAAAAGCGCCGTGGGTAGGTATTACTCAGGACGAGGCGGTCGCGCAAAACGCTGACAACCAATTACCGGGTATTATTAGTCATATTGAGCGCGGCGCAGAGCAGTGCGAAGTATTAATGGCGCTACCCGACGGGCAAACACTGTGCGCCACAGTGCCGGTAAATGAAGCGACTTCTCTTCAGCAAGGACAGAATGTCACGGCCTACTTTAATGCCGACAGCGTGATTATCGCCACGCTGTGCTAAGCGTGTTGACAATTTGTTATGAAACACGTATCCCTGTCAGTAATCGCTGCACAAAGTGGGATATAAAATGTCATCGTTGCAAATTTTGCAAGGCACGTTTCGTCTTAGCGACACAAAAACGCTGCAATTGCCTCAGCTAACGTTAAACGCGGGTGATAGTTGGGCGTTTGTCGGTTCGAATGGAAGCGGGAAATCGGCCCTGGCCCGCGCGCTGGCGGGGGAACTTCCGCTTTTGAAAGGTGAACGGCAAAGCCAGTTTTCCCACATCACTCGTCTCTCCTTCGAGCAATTGCAAAAACTCGTCAGCGACGAATGGCAGCGGAATAACACCGATATGCTCGGCCCTGGCGAAGATGACACCGGACGCACTACGGCTGAGATCATTCAGGATGAAGTAAAGGATGCACCGCGTTGCATGCAACTGGCGCAGCAGTTCGGTATTACCGCCCTCCTCGACCGACGCTTTAAATACCTTTCCACTGGCGAGACGCGAAAAACCCTGCTGTGTCAGGCGCTGATGTCGGAGCCTGACTTGTTGATTCTTGATGAGCCGTTCGATGGCCTGGATGTTGCCTCACGTCAGCAGCTGGCTGAGCGACTCGCCTCGTTACATCAGTCCGGTATTACTCTGGTACTGGTGCTCAATCGCTTCGATGAGATCCCGGAGTTTGTCCAGTTTGCTGGCGTGCTGGCGGATTGCACGTTAGCGGAAACTGGCGCTAAAGAGGAACTGCTCCAACAAGCACTCGTCGCGCAACTGGCGCATAGTGAACAGCTTGAAGGTGTGCAACTGCCGGAGCCGGATGAACCTTCAGCACGTCACGCCTTACCCGCCAACGAACCGCGCATTGTGCTGAACAATGGCGTGGTTTCTTATAACGATCGCCCCATTCTTAATAACCTTAGCTGGCAGGTGAATCCAGGCGAACACTGGCAAATTGTCGGGCCAAATGGTGCAGGAAAATCGACGTTATTAAGCCTGGTTACTGGCGATCATCCGCAAGGTTACAGCAACGATTTGACGCTTTTCGGACGACGTCGCGGCAGCGGCGAAACCATCTGGGATATCAAAAAGCATATCGGTTACGTCAGCAGTAGTTTGCATCTGGATTACCGGGTCAGCACTACCGTGCGTAATGTGATTCTTTCTGGCTATTTTGATTCGATTGGCATTTATCAGGCCGTTTCGGATCGCCAGCAAAAACTGGTGCAGCAGTGGCTGGATATTCTCGGCATTGATAAACGCACGGCTGACGCTCCGTTCCATAGTCTTTCCTGGGGACAGCAGCGTCTGGCGCTGATTGTCCGCGCACTGGTGAAACATCCGACGTTGCTTATTCTCGATGAACCACTACAGGGGCTTGATCCGCTGAATCGCCAGCTTATCCGCCGTTTTGTTGATGTGCTGATTAGCGAAGGTGAAACGCAATTGTTGTTTGTTTCGCACCACGCTGAAGATGCGCCTGCCTGTATTACCCATCGTCTTGAGTTCGTGCCGGACGGTGGACTCTATCGCTATGTGCTGACAAAAATATATTGAGTCGGTAGTGCTGACCTTGCCGGAGGCGGCCTTAGCGCCCTCTCCGGCCAACGGTTCGACGCATGCAGGCATGAAACCGCGTCTTTTTTCAGATAAAAAGCGCAATCATTCATAAACCCTCTGTTTTATAATCACTTAATCGCGCATAAAAAACGGCTAAATTCTTGTGTAAACGATTCCACTAATTTATTCCATGTCACACTTTTCGCATCTTTGTTATGCTATGGTTATTTCATACCATAAGCCTAATGGAGCGAATTATGAGAGTTCTGGTTACCGGTGGTAGCGGTTACATTGGAAGTCATACCTGTGTGCAATTACTGCAAAACGGTCATGATGTCATCATTCTTGATAACCTCTGTAACAGTAAGCGCAGCGTACTGCCTGTTATCGAGCGTTTAGGCGGCAAACATCCAACGTTTGTTGAAGGCGATATTCGTAACGAAGCGTTGATGACCGAGATCCTGCACGATCACGCTATCGACACCGTGATCCACTTCGCCGGGCTGAAAGCCGTGGGCGAATCGGTACAAAAACCGCTGGAATATTACGACAACAATGTCAACGGCACTCTGCGCCTGATTAGCGCCATGCGCGCCGCTAACGTCAAAAACTTTATTTTTAGCTCCTCCGCCACCGTTTATGGCGATCAGCCCAAAATTCCATACGTTGAAAGCTTCCCGACCGGCACACCGCAAAGCCCTTACGGCAAAAGCAAGCTGATGGTGGAACAGATCCTCACCGATCTGCAAAAAGCCCAGCCGGACTGGAGCATTGCCCTGCTGCGCTACTTCAACCCGGTTGGCGCGCATCCGTCGGGCGATATGGGCGAAGATCCGCAAGGCATTCCGAATAACCTGATGCCATACATCGCCCAGGTTGCTGTAGGCCGTCGCGACTCGCTGGCGATTTTTGGTAACGATTATCCGACCGAAGATGGTACTGGCGTACGCGATTACATCCACGTAATGGATCTGGCGGACGGTCACGTCGTGGCGATGGAAAAACTGGCGAACAAGCCAGGCGTACACATCTACAACCTCGGCGCTGGCGTAGGCAACAGCGTGCTGGACGTGGTTAATGCCTTCAGCAAAGCCTGCGGCAAACCGGTTAATTATCATTTTGCACCGCGTCGCGAGGGCGACCTTCCGGCCTACTGGGCGGACGCCAGCAAAGCCGACCGTGAACTGAACTGGCGCGTAACGCGCACACTCGATGAAATGGCGCAGGACACCTGGCACTGGCAGTCACGCCATCCACAGGGATATCCCGATTAAGGAACGACCATGACGCAATTTAATCCCGTTGATCATCCACATCGCCGCTACAACCCGCTCACCGGGCAATGGATTCTGGTTTCACCGCACCGCGCTAAGCGCCCCTGGCAGGGGGCGCAGGAAACGCCAGCCAAACAGGTGTTACCTGCGCACGATCCAGATTGCTTCCTCTGCGCAGGTAATGTGCGGGTGACAGGCGATAAAAACCCCGATTACACCGGGACTTACGTTTTCACTAATGACTTTGCGGCTTTGATGTCTGACACGCCAGATGCGCCAGAAAGTCACGATCCGCTGATGCGTTGCCAGAGCGCGCGCGGCACCAGCCGGGTGATCTGCTTTTCACCGGATCACAGTAAAACGCTGCCAGAGCTCAGCGTTGCAGCATTGACGGAAATCGTCAAAACCTGGCAGGAGCAAACCGCAGAACTGGGGAAAACGTACCCATGGGTGCAGGTTTTTGAAAACAAAGGCGCGGCGATGGGCTGCTCTAACCCGCATCCGCACGGTCAGATTTGGGCAAATAGCTTCCTGCCTAACGAAGCTGAGCGCGAAGACCGCCTGCAAAAAGAATATTTTGCCGAACAGAAATCACCAATGCTGGTGGATTATGTTCAGCGCGAGCTGGCAGACGGTAGCCGTACCGTTGTCGAAACCGAACACTGGTTAGCCGTCGTGCCTTACTGGGCTGCCTGGCCGTTCGAAACGCTACTGCTGCCCAAAGCCCACGTTTTACGGATCACCGATTTGACCGACGCCCAGCGCAGCGATCTGGCGCTGGCGTTGAAAAAGCTGACCAGTCGTTATGACAACCTCTTCCAGTGCTCCTTCCCCTACTCTATGGGCTGGCACGGCGCGCCATTTAATGGCGAAGAGAATCAACACTGGCAGCTGCACGCGCACTTTTATCCGCCTCTGCTGCGCTCCGCCACCGTACGTAAATTTATGGTTGGTTATGAAATGCTGGCAGAGACCCAGCGAGACCTGACCGCAGAACAGGCAGCAGAGCGTTTGCGCGCAGTCAGCGATATCCATTTTCGCGAATCCGGAGTGTAAGAAATGAGTCTGAAAGAAAAAACACAATCTCTGTTTGCCAACGCATTTGGCTACCCTGCCACTCACACCATTCAGGCGCCTGGCCGCGTGAATTTGATTGGTGAACACACCGACTACAACGACGGTTTCGTTCTGCCCTGCGCGATTGATTATCAAACCGTGATCAGTTGTGCACCACGCGATGACCGTAAAGTTCGCGTGATGGCAGCCGATTATGAAAATCAGCTCGACGAGTTTTCCCTCGATGCGCCCATTGTCGCACATGAAAACTATCAATGGGCTAACTACGTTCGTGGCGTGGTGAAACATCTGCAACTGCGTAACAACAGCTTCGGCGGCGTGGACATGGTGATCAGCGGCAATGTGCCGCAGGGTGCCGGGTTAAGTTCTTCCGCTTCACTGGAAGTCGCGGTCGGAACCGTATTGCAGCAGCTTTATCATCTGCCGCTGGACGGCGCACAAATCGCGCTTAACGGTCAGGAAGCAGAAAACCAGTTTGTAGGCTGTAACTGCGGGATCATGGATCAGCTAATTTCCGCGCTCGGCAAGAAAGATCATGCCTTGCTGATCGATTGCCGCTCACTGGGGACCAAAGCAGTTTCCATGCCCAAAGGTGTGGCTGTCGTCATCATCAACAGTAACTTCAAACGTACCCTGGTTGGCAGCGAATACAACACCCGTCGTGAACAGTGCGAAACCGGTGCGCGTTTCTTCCAGCAGCCAGCCCTGCGTGATGTCACCATTGAAGAGTTCAACGCTGTTGCGCATGAACTGGACCCGATCGTGGCAAAACGCGTGCGTCATATACTGACTGAAAACGCCCGCACCGTTGAAGCTGCCAGCGCGCTGGAGCAAGGCGACCTGAAACGTATGGGCGAGTTGATGGCGGAGTCTCATGCCTCTATGCGCGATGATTTCGAAATCACCGTGCCGCAAATTGACACTCTGGTAGAAATCGTCAAAGCTGTGATTGGCGACAAAGGTGGCGTACGCATGACCGGCGGCGGATTTGGCGGCTGTATCGTCGCGCTGATCCCGGAAGAGCTGGTGCCTGCCGTACAGCAAGCTGTCGCTGAACAATATGAAGCAAAAACAGGTATTAAAGAGACTTTTTACGTTTGTAAACCATCACAAGGAGCAGGACAGTGCTGAACGAAACTCCCGCACTGGCACCCGATGGTCAGCCGTACCGACTGTTAACTTTGCGTAACAACGCAGGGATGGTAGTCACGCTGATGGACTGGGGTGCGACTTTACTTTCCGCCCGTATTCCGCTTTCCGATGGCAGCGTCCGCGAGGCGCTGCTCGGCTGTGCCAGCCCGGAATGCTATCAGGATCAGGCCGCGTTTCTGGGGGCCTCTATTGGTCGTTATGCCAACCGTATCGCCAATAGCCGTTATACCTTTGACGGTGAAACCGTGACGCTTTCGCCAAGTCAGGGCGTTAACCAGCTGCACGGCGGGCCGGAAGGGTTCGACAAACGTCGCTGGCAGATTGTGAACCAGAACGATCGTCAGGTGCTGTTTGCCCTGAGTTCAGATGATGGTGATCAGGGCTTCCCGGGTAATCTCGGCGCGACGGTGCAATATCGTCTGACCGACGATAACCGTATCTCCATTACTTATCGCGCCACAGTTGATAAACCTTGCCCGGTGAATATGACTAATCACGTCTATTTCAATCTTGACGGCGAGCAGTCTGACGTGCGCAATCACAAGTTGCAGATTCTGGCGGACGAATATCTGCCGGTTGATGAAGGCGGCATTCCGCACGACGGCCTGAAATCTGTCGCCGGAACGTCTTTTGATTTCCGCAGCGCCAAAATCATCGCCAGTGAGTTTCTTGCCGACGACGATCAGCGCAAAGTGAAAGGTTACGATCACGCATTCTTGTTACAGGCCAAAGGCGATGGCAAGAAAGTGGCGGCGCATGTCTGGTCAGCAGATGAAAAATTGCAGCTGAAGGTCTACACCACCGCTCCGGCTCTGCAATTCTACTCCGGCAACTTCCTCGGCGGCACACCGTCGCGGGGAACCGAACCTTACGCCGACTGGCAAGGGCTGGCTCTGGAAAGCGAGTTTCTACCGGACAGCCCGAACCACCCTGAATGGCCGCAACCGGACTGCTTCCTGCGTCCTGGCGAAGAGTATTCCAGCCTGACGGAATATCAGTTTATTGCTGAGTAATGTTACGCCCTCGTCATGAGGGCTTTATCTCATATTGTTCAAATCACCAGCAAACACCGACATATTTGCAACTCAATATTCACAACAACCTTACACTGCGCCACTATTTTCGCTATGGTTATGCGTAAGCATTGCTGTTGCTTCGTCGCGGCAATATAATGAGAATTATTATCATTAAAAGATGATTTGAGGAGTAAGTATATGGCTGTAACTAAGCTGGTTCTGGTTCGTCATGGCGAAAGTCAGTGGAACAAAGAAAACCGTTTCACCGGTTGGTACGACGTGGATCTGTCTGAGAAAGGCGTAAGCGAAGCAAAAGCAGCAGGTAAGCTGCTGAAAGAGGAAGGTTACAGCTTTGACTTTGCTTACACTTCTGTGCTGAAACGCGCTATCCATACCCTGTGGAATGTGCTGGACGAACTGGATCAGGCATGGCTGCCCGTTGAGAAATCCTGGAAACTGAACGAACGTCACTACGGTGCGTTGCAGGGTCTGAACAAAGCGGAAACTGCTGAAAAGTATGGCGACGAGCAGGTGAAACAGTGGCGTCGTGGTTTTGCAGTGACTCCGCCGGAACTGACTAAAGATGATGAGCGTTATCCGGGTCACGATCCGCGTTACGCGAAACTGAGCGAGAAAGAACTGCCGCTGACGGAAAGCCTGGCGCTGACCATTGACCGCGTGATCCCTTACTGGAATGAAACTATTCTGCCGCGTATGAAGAGCGGTGAGCGCGTGATCATCGCTGCACACGGTAACTCTTTACGTGCGCTGGTGAAATATCTTGATAACATGAGCGAAGAAGAGATTCTTGAGCTTAATATCCCGACTGGCGTGCCGCTGGTGTATGAGTTCGACGAGAATTTCAAACCGCTGAAACGCTATTATCTGGGTAATGCTGACGAGATCGCAGCGAAAGCAGCGGCGGTTGCAAACCAGGGTAAAGCGAAGTAAACGTCATTCGTTTAAAATGAGAAAGCCGACTGCAAGTGAGTCGGCTTTTTTGTTGCTAACAATGGAGCACATTGCCTGATGCGACGCTGCGCGACTTATCAGGCCTGTGGTGATTCATCGGATACGCCACTCTGACGGCGCATCCGACAATTAAACCTTACCCGCGACGCGCTTTTACTGCATTCGCCAGTTGACGTAACAGAGCATCGGTATCTTCCCAGCCGATGCAGGCATCGGTGATGCTCTTACCGTAGGCCAGCGGCTCCCCGCTCTCGAGGCTCTGATTGCCTTCCACCAGATGGCTTTCCACCATCACGCCAATAATAGCCTTTTCGCCACCGGCAATCTGCTGGCAAACGTCAGCACAAACATCCATCTGCTTTTTGAATTGTTTGGACGAGTTAGCATGGCTGAAATCGATCATCACCTGTGCTGGCAGGCCTGCTTTGTTCAGCCCTTCTTTCACTTCAGCAACGTGCTTCGCGCTGTAGTTAGGCTCTTTACCGCCGCGCAGAATGATATGGCAATCGCCGTTACCGCTGGTATTCACAATCGCCGAATGCCCCCATTTCGTTACGGACAGGAAGCAGTGCGGCGCACCGGCGGCATTAATGGCATCGATAGCCACTTTAATCGTACCGTCGGTGCCATTTTTGAAGCCGACCGGACAAGAAAGCCCTGATGCCAGTTCGCGGTGCACCTGCGATTCGGTGGTACGTGCGCCAATTGCGCCCCAGCTCATCAGGTCAGCGAGATATTGTGGGGTGATCATATCGAGAAACTCACCTGCCGCTGGCAGACCGCTGTCGTTAATATCAAGCAGCAATTTACGGGCTATACGCAGACCGTCGTTGATCTGGAAGCTATTATCCATATGCGGATCGTTAATCAGCCCTTTCCAGCCCACCGTGGTACGCGGCTTTTCAAAATAGACGCGCATTACGATTTCCAGCTCATCTTTCAGCTCTTCACGCAGCGCCAGCAAGCGAGTGGCATACTCTTTTGCCGCGACAGGATCATGAATTGAGCATGGGCCAATCACAACCAACAGGCGATCATCATTACCTTTCAGGATCTTATGGATCGCTTTTCGGGCATGGGCAACCGTATTCGCGGCATTTTCAGTAGCGGGGAATTTTTCCAGCAATGCGACAGGAGGAAGTAACTCTTTGATTTCTTTGATGCGTAAATCGTCGTTCTGATAATTCATGTCTGTTCCAGTGTTGCCATACTTATCTTAGTGAATGCAATACTTCCAATCTATATCTTCCGTCAGAATGTGTAAACGGGGTTTTACACTATGAACGGATTAATCCTGGAATTAGCAAGAAAAACGCCAGATTGTCGCGAAAAACGAGATCTCTCCTACAATTTCTAACTGTAACTCCTTTGTTTGTTAATTATTTCAAGATTCTCTGCTGCGTTTCATAACCTGGCTGAAATCTTAAACCAATGCCTTATATTCACCTGCAAATGCACTGTTGGAAGAGGTTATCCGACATAACGACCATAACAGGAGCATCCTATGAAAATGACAAAACTGGCCACATTATTTCTGACTGCCACTCTAAGCCTTGCCAGCGGTGCCGCACTGGCTGCCGATAGCGGAGCGCAAACTAATAACGGCCAGGCAAACGCCGCAGCTGATGCGGGCCAGGTAGCCCCTGACGCCCGTGAAAATGTCGCGCCAAATAACGTCGACAATAACGGGGTAAATACCGGTTCTGGCGGCACAATGCTGCATTCGGATGGTTCTTCAATGAACAATGACGGAATGACCAAAGATGAAGAGCACAAGAACACCATGTGCAAAGATGGTCGCTGTCCGGATATCAATAAAAAGGTACAAACCGGTGATGGCATCAATAATGATGTCGATACCAAAACCGACGGTACCACGCAGTAACCCTGCAAAATAGCCAATAATGGGAGAGCGGAGTCTCTCCCTTTTAATTTTTCACTTCTAAAAGCAGTATGATGTCATAAAGTTAAGTGAGAATAATTAAGGGATGACTCGTCATGGCGCACTCACACTCACACACGTCCTCACACCTGCCAGAAGATAATAATGCTCGTCGCTTGTTGTATGCTTTCGGCGTGACTGCCGGGTTTATGCTGGTAGAAGTCGTTGGTGGTTTTCTTTCTGGTTCTCTGGCATTGCTGGCCGATGCGGGTCATATGTTGACCGATACTGCCGCCCTGCTTTTCGCCCTACTCGCCGTGCAATTTTCACGTCGTCCTCCCACCATTCGCCACACTTTCGGTTGGCTAAGACTGACCACGCTCGCGGCGTTTGTGAATGCCATAGCCCTCGTGGTAATTACCATTTTGATTGTCTGGGAGGCGATAGAACGCTTCCGCACGCCGCGTCCGGTCGAGGGCGGCATGATGATGGCAATTGCCGTGGCTGGGTTGCTGGCAAATATACTTTCTTTCTGGTTACTTCATCACGGCAGCGAAGAGAAAAACCTCAACGTACGAGCAGCGGCACTGCATGTGCTCGGGGACCTGCTGGGTTCGGTTGGGGCTATTATTGCCGCGTTGATTATTATCTGGACTGGCTGGACACCTGCTGACCCCATTCTCTCGATACTGGTGTCGCTTCTGGTTCTGCGTAGCGCGTGGCGACTGTTGAAAGATAGCGTGAATGAATTACTTGAAGGTGCACCGGTATCGCTGGATATCGCTGAACTGAAGCGTCGTATGTGCCGGGAAATCCCGGAAGTCCGCAATGTGCACCATGTACATGTATGGATGGTAGGCGAGAAGCCGGTGATGACGTTGCATGTGCAGGTGATCCCGCCACACGATCACGATGCCTTGTTGGATCAGATCCAACACTACCTGATGGATCACTATCAGATTGAGCACGCCACCATTCAGATGGAATATCAACCTTGTCATGGGCCAGACTGCCACCTGAATGAAGGGGTGTCTGGCCATTCACATCATCACCATTAATGGGACAGCGCGCGTGAGCCTCTTTCACGTGCGCTGTTGATCCACATCCGGCTGCCGTTGAGCGCAATAAAGGTCAGGATGATGTACTCCAGAGACATGGCGTAAACGCCCTGAAGTGCAAAAATAACGACGCTAATCACGTTAATAATCACCCACAACAGCCAGTTTTCCACATACTTACGCGTCATCAGAATCATTGCCACGATAGATAACACCATCATGCATGAATCCCAGAACGGGAAAGCGTCCGGTTGCAGTTCAGGCATCACAACCTGTAATCCTAATGCTTGCATGATCATGACTGCCACGCGGGTCAAAAATGCAAACACCGGATTGATAAATACCGTCATCAGACCAATCGAAACAACGCAAACCGCCAACCAGCTGAGTGCCTTCGGCAATGGCAACCAGCGAATTTTCAACTCCGCCTCGTTCTGACTGGTTTGTCGCGACCACGCATACCAACCGTAAATATTCGCGGCAAAGAAAAACACCTGTAATAGCAGGCTGGCATACAGCTGAATCTGAAAGAAAATAATGCCAAACAAGGTGACGTTGATCAGGCCAAAGAAGTAGTTGCTGATCTTCTCCAGACTGGCAAGGCCAATACACAGCAACCCGGCGATCGTGCCTACCGCTTCGATCCATGAGAGATCATAACCGCCTGCCCCTATTGGTATATGTACCAGGATATTCTGCACACTAAAAAAATCCATCTTTCCCCCAAAGCGTAACGTTACGCCTTATTATTCGTTATCCACGTAGTGTAGCCGCAAAATCCAGCATACGATTGAGCGGCACCAGCGCCCTCTCTCGCAGCCTTTCATCAACATGAACCTCGTGATTGCTTCCTTCCTGTTCTAATGCCTCTGCGATGGCCTGAAGGCCATTCATGGCCATCCACGGACAATGCGCGCAGCTGCGGCAGGTTGCACCCTCACCTGCGGTTGGTGCTTCCAGTAACTCTTTATCTGGCACCGCCTGCTGCATTTTGTAGAAAATACCCCGATCGGTTGCCACAATAAGCCTCTGATGTGGCAATGTTTTCGCAGCAGCGATCAGTTGACTGGTGGAACCGACCGCATCCGCCATATCGACAATAGCTTGTGGTGATTCTGGATGCACCAGTATGGCAGCATCCGGGTATTCTTCTTGCAAGCGGGTTAACGCCTGAGTCTTAAATTCATCATGCACAATACAGGCACCCTGCCAGCATAGAATGTCTCCACCCGTCTGTTTTTGCACGTAACGCCCCAGATGTTTGTCGGGTGCCCAGATGATTTTTTCACCCAAACTATCAAGATGATCAATAAGTTCGACGGCAATGCTTGAAGTTACCACCCAATCTGCGCGCGCTTTTACCGCAGCAGAAGTGTTGGCGTAGACGACGACAGTACGATCGGGATGGGCATCGCAAAATGCGTTAAATTCTTCAACAGGGCAGCCGAGATCCAGTGAACATTCAGCCTGAAGTGTCGGCATCAGAATTGTTTTTTCCGGACTGAGAATTTTGGCGGTTTCTCCCATAAATCTCACCCCAGCGACTAACAAAGTAGAAGCGGGATGCTTTGCACCGAAGCGCGCCATTTCCAGAGAATCAGAAATACAGCCACCGGTTTCTTCTGCCAGTTGTTGAATTTCGGGATCGGTATAGTAGTGGGCAACCATCACCGCATTACGTTCTTTTAGCAGACGTTTTATCTTCTCGCGGTAATACGCTTTTTCATCAATGCTTAACGGCGTCGGCTTCGGGGGGAAAGGATAAATCGCCGTGTCTGGATCAAACATTACGCTCATCTTACCATCTCGTTTTACAGGCTTAACGTTAAAACCGACATTAGCGTAATATTCGCTGTTATCGGTGTAATTTGTTTTATATGCTAAACAAGATAGTCGAATGGTGGGGAAAAGTCACTCGAATTACGCCTAATGTGCAGGATGCGTCATTTTACGCCTAATTCCACCGACATAGAGTTGCTTGCACAGTAAGCTCTGACGATGTCATCAGGTTTACAAAGTGAAATTGAGGATGCCTGAATAGCAAAAAAGCGCCTTTAGGGCGCTTTTTTACATTGGTGGGTCGTGCAGGATGACTCGCTTCGCTCGCCCTTCGGGCCGTCGCCGCGAGCGGCTCCGTTGTTTCGCTGCGCTCAACTCAAACCTGCTGCAGGTTCGAATCTTTGAGTATCGCAGATAGCAAAAAAGCGCCTTTAGGGCGCTTTTTTACATTGGTGGGTCGTGCAGGATTCGAACCTGCGACCAATTGATTAAAAGTCAACTGCTCTACCAACTGAGCTAACGACCCCTTGCGGGATTTTGCTACTGTAATCATTCAGGATGGTGGGTCGTGCAGGATTCGAACCTGCGACCAATTGATTAAAAGTCAACTGCTC
>OGSN01000106.1_pt1 | contig 33589 bp, 30 predicted proteins | sample 1573891 | NCBI WGS metagenome assembly OGSN01 (sample SAMN03295857, study PRJEB24534) | human gut metagenome | isolation source: fecal sample 7 from infant 8 | host: Homo sapiens | place: USA: Pittsburgh, PA | collected 2014-07 | reverse complement strand
AGATGCGTGATCTGATCCTTCAACTCAGCAAAAGTTCGATTTATTCAACAAAGCCATTTTTGCGATGAAGCAACCTGGATGGTATACCTACATTGGTCTGGTGAAGAATTTAATCAACGAAGATGAAGGACATATTTGGTGGAAAATATAAATAACGATGTACCACAGCATCAACCTTACCGAAATGAAAAGGTATTTAATTCCGGTAAGACAGCACTTGAGCTCAATTTTTCTGAGAAAAATGGCAGTGTGAATCTTATCCTTGCGGGGCCTTTAGTATCGAAGCCGGGAAGTTTTGACTGGACTGGTCAAAAGGCCTTTTCAACAAAGCTGAGTGATGATGAAGTGATCACCTTGTGTATGGCGTTTCTTCGCCTTACTCATGAGGCTGTTCTGAAAGATAAAAAAACAAAGCACCATAATAAGCAAGTCTACAAAAACGTAAAAGTTACTTTTGATGGTAAATCCACAGCAATGATGGAGGGGGGAGTTGTAGCTATCAACAAAGACGAGAGAGACATTAATTTTATACATAAAATTAGTATTGATCCTGCCGCTTGCCTTCGCTTAGGTCTTTTCCTCTTGTCCGTCATACTGGCCCGAAATCCAGGGGTTCCATCTGACGCGGTTCTAACGTGCATGCGTCTTAATGCAAATGCTCAACTACAAAAGTAACTTTTCTATCTTATCATTCCCGCTTTACGGGAATTTCAAAAAAAGATACTTCCCTTAATGGGGAAAATACGCTCGGTTCATAGAATACATTAGATGTAACTATGGACTGACCCCATGCCTGTAGACAAATTCTGTCCTCACGACGAGGCCTGTTCGAAGGCCTCCGGACTGACGCCGCCGGGGTGACTGTGGCGCCGGGCCCGATTGTAGAACACTTTAATGTAATCGAAGACATCCGCCCGGGCCAGATCCCGGTTTTTGTATATTCTCTTACTAATGCGTTCTTTTTTCAGTGAACTGAAGAACAATTCGGCCACCGCATTATCCTGGCAGTTGCCACGCTTGTTCATGCTCGGTGCCAGGTTATTGGCCCGCAGAAGCGGTGCCAGTCGTCACTGCCGTACTGGCTGCCCTTACACAACCACAGACGGAACATGTTAAAGATCATTCCTGCCGATCGCATCCGGAAGGTAGCCGTTTCTCGTCTTCATTAATGCCAGTGTCAACATAGCTGTTTGTCATGGCATTACCCCATTTCTCCCAAAAACCGTAAAACGCGCCTCAGTCCGCGTCGTGACTGGCTTCAGCGTGGATCTACGCTGAAAAAGGATCCTTTACGTATTTGATTTTACCCGCAATAATGTGGGATAAGACAACAAAAGGATCCGCGAGCTGCGATTTATTGTCATGGCAGGATCAGCCGCTTCAGGCCAGAATAGCTGTATCCAAACCCGTTGTGCGCTACGTGAAAAATAACTCATGAACAGCATCATTCCCCTGCAGAATTCACCAGATCGCGTCTCCCTGCTGCCGATCCGCCCCGGGCGTTGATTTTGCGACCGCGGTGGCACTCCGGCGGATGGCCACCTCAACAGGTGCCACGCCGGCTTACCTCCTGGCGCCGGAAGTGAGCGCCCTCCTCTGGTATATGCCGGACCAGCGTCACCACATGTTGTTCGCCACCATGTGGAATACCGGGAGCCGTGTCGGTGAAGCCCGGACGCTCACCCCGGAATCCTTCGACCTGGATGGTCTGCGCCCTTTTGTTAGGGTGCTTTCGGAGAAAGTGCGGGCGCGCCGCGGGCGGCCGCCAAAAGATGAAGTGCGCCTGGTGCCGCTGACGGATGGCAGTTTTGTGCGTCAGATGGAAAGCTGGATGGTCACCACCCGCCCCCGCCGGCGGGAGCCGTTATGGCCGGTCACGGATGAGACAATGCGCAACTGGCTAAAACAGGCGGTGAAGCGGGCTGAAGCTGACGGCGTGCATTTTTCGATCGCCGTGACGCCGCATACCTTCCGGCACAGCTATATCATGCACATGCTTTATCACCGGTAGCCCAGGAAGTTCATCCAGGCGCTGGCCGGGCATAAGGATCCGAGCTCGATGGAAGTCTATACCCGGGTATTTGCGCTGGACATGGCTGCCACCCTGGCCGTTCCCTTTACCGGTGACGGTCGAGATGCCGCGGAGATCTTTCGCTCCCTGCCAGCGGCCGGCTGAGATTGTCGGGCAGGCGGCCGGGGCTTTGCCACTTAGTGAAGGAGATAAAGACAAACGCATTCCAGACGAGGCAGAGTTAGTCAGTCGCTTCTGAGTCTCTCACCGTGCCGGCCGCAGAAGCGTTACGCTTATTCAGTATGACCCGGGCATCATTCCGTCCGGGTCTGGAGAGAAATATTCATACCGCATCCGTGTCCCCTCACCTTCTCATTGCACCATGACATCATTCGTATTAAGGAGCCCCGGTCCTCTGGTGACCAGCTGACATCTTCATACCGCAGACAATAAAACTTACTGCGATCCGGATATCAGCAGGTTACAGGGGATATACCTGAGGGCCTTTCCAACCGGGTAAGCCAGGTCGTTATTCAGTATATCGTCGGTGACTGCGTCCCGGGCCATTTCTGACAGCCATCATGTTTACTCTTCATGATTGCAGATATCAGTGCGAAGCTGGCTGAGGGTACGACAGGATTAACGAACTTCGGAGGACTGGTTTTAGCAGCTCTTGCATGGCAATGCCGGAATCAACGCTCTGCTGAGTGGTTTCATTCAGTGCGCACCGGGGATTTACTGAAATATTGACTGTGGGATGCAGTCACGTGGAGAGCTCTCAATTGGTCGGGTAACACCCTCGTCAAACTTGCATGCTGCAGTCAATATCAGCATATTATGGCCATAAATGACATACCGCAGTCAATATTGTCCGATCTTTACTTGCAGAAAGGAGAGCGAATATTGACTGTAGTATGCGTGATGCACCTCACAGTCAATAACTAATTGCGTATGCATACGGCAGTCATGGTAATGCATATCGCAGTCAATTTTCCGGCTTCATCGCCGATAGCGCTTCAGCAAGTTTCTGCGGATCGATGCCTGCAGCCTTCAGTGCCTTGATGACTTCGTCATAATTCTGCTCCGGCGCCTTCTCTTCTTCCTCCTTGCGCGGCACCTTCACCGTCCCGCTGATGAGTTTGGGATTGCGATAATGAACGCTAAAGTAAGTCGCCCGGCCACGTTTAAACTCGGTGTAATCCAGATAGCCGATATCCCGAAGTTGCTCCATAGCCTTTCGGACCGTGTGGTTCTGCGTATAGATATTTGAGGTAAGATTCAGCCGGTCCCGCATACGTTTCATGGAGATAGGTGCGGGATTCTGGGGAAGGCTCTCGATGTAGGTATACAGCGCCTGGGCAGATTCCTTCCGCTGCAGGGCGTCAATGGCTTTCAGCCGAAGCAGGACCCGCCTATCCATATGGTAAAGCTCAAAGAGCTTGGGTTCAGCCTTGATCTCCACGATATCCTCGTTGATGTCATAATAGGCTGACTGCACCAGATGGGTGGTCCATCCTTTGGTCTCGCTCTGGAACTTCAGGGTAACCGAGGCGAGTTTAAACAGGGAATTGCTGATGCGATCCCGCATTTTCTTGTTTGAGCGCCGTGAGTCAAATCCACACATCTTAACGAATTCAACGAACGACAGTTCCAGGGTGTCACTTTTTACCCCATACTCAGACATCGAGCGAATGATCCCGAGCCAGACTTTAAAATCCGTGTCCATATCAAGACGCGAACCGGTGATCTTAACGTCGGTGTACCCTTCGCTTTTGGCGATGGACAGCTGTACGAGCTCCTCAGTGGCATCTGTGACGTTTTTACGGTTTGCCTTACTCCTGGAGGTTGATTTCAGGGTTGGAACGAAGAGACCGAGCCTCATGAGCGCTACCGGCTGCACAGTACTGGTACTGTTGACATCCAGCTTAACAACTTCGCCGGTTGTCTTGTCCACTTCCTGAAGATTGAGAGGTAAGCTGTTATTTTCGCTCGTCATCTTGATCCTCAACGGTTATCCACAAAAGAATGTCGTTATACGTATCGCAGTCAACGGATATACATACCTCAGTAAATACCGTTGCATATCACAGTATTAGATTTCGCATACAGCAGTCAACTTTTTACATTCCACAGTCGATCCAGTATGACGTTCAGGCCAGTTACAGCGCCTGCTGCAGCGATCCGGGGATCTCTTTAGGATCTCAATATGATCTCTTTGGGATCAATTACTGGATCGAAGCAACGAATAACGTTAATCCCCAGCCAGATCTACCCCACCACATTCAGGGTTCTGCAAGGGTAATCTGAATGCCGCATGAGTAACTCTCCCTGATTTAACATTAAATATTGACTGCGATATGTAGAATCTTCTTTTGTTGTTGACCAGCACTCGGCTTTTAGTTTCATACCATAGTCAATTTTTCACATATCACAGTCAACTTCATGAAGATTGACTAATCCGGAGAATATCCGGCATCGTAGCGTTCGTGCTTTGTGCAGTCTCTGTGCTTTTCCACTTCCTCGCCGCGTTCTCACTGAGTGAGATCGCTTACTGCGGCGAGCGGCAGTGAGAAATATTGACTGCGGTATGTGATTGAGCCTCTCTTCCCCGGTTTACAGCTTTCATTACAGCCAGCTTTGCAATTTTCAGATGACTTTGCGATTTTATTGTTGCTTTGCAAATAATTCCAAGATTTAATAAAATGATGCAAAGCGATGATTAAAGGATGCTCAGAATGGGACTGATGGATACACTTAACCAGTGCATTACTGCTGGACATGAGATGACGAAGGCTATCGCCATTGCGCAGTTTAATGACGACAGTCCGGAAGCAAGGAAGATCACCCGCCGCTGGAGAATTGGTGAAGCGGCGGATCTGGTTGGCGTTTCTTCTCAGGCAATCAGGGATGCAGAGAAAGCCGGCCGGTTACCTCACCCTGATATGGAAACCCGTGGTAGAGTTGAACAACGTGTTGGTTATACCATCGAACAAATCAATCATATGCGGGATGTGTTCGGTACCCGACTGCGGCGTGCAGAAGATGCTTTCCCTCCGGTGATCGGGGTTGCCGCTCATAAAGGGGGGGTTTACAAAACCTCCGTTTCTGTTCACCTGGCTCAGGACCTAGCCCTGAAAGGACTCCGTGTTCTTCTCGTTGAAGGCAATGACCCACAGGGAACGGCTTCTATGTATCACGGATGGGTGCCCGATCTTCATATTCATGCTGAGGACACTCTCCTGCCCTTTTATCTTGGGGAAAAGGATGATGCCAGCTACGCTATAAAGCCCACCTGCTGGCCTGGCCTTGATATCATCCCGTCCTGTCTGGCACTGCACCGCATTGAAACTGAGCTGATGGGGAAATTTGACGAAGGCAAATTACCTGCTGACCCGCACCTGATGCTCCGTCTGGCCATTGAAACGGTCGCTCATGATTATGACGTGATTGTTATCGACAGTGCACCTAACCTTGGTATTGGTACGATAAATGTTGTATGCGCTGCTGATGTATTGATTGTCCCTACTCCGGCAGAGCTGTTCGACTACACCTCCGCACTGCAGTTTTTCGATATGCTTCGTGACCTGCTTAAGAACGTGGATCTTAAAGGCTTCGAGCCAGATGTCCGTATTCTGCTTACCAAATACAGTAATAATAACGGCTCGCAGTCCCCGTGGATGGAAGAACAAATTCGGGATGCCTGGGGAAGCATGGTCCTTAAAAATGTTGTGCGCGAAACGGATGAAGTCGGTAAAGGTCAGATCCGTATGAGAACCGTTTTTGAACAGGCTATTGATCAACGTTCTTCAACAGGTGCCTGGCGTAATGCCCTCTCTATCTGGGAGCCTGTTTGCAATGAGATTTTTGATCGTCTGATTAAACCACGCTGGGAGATTAGATAATGAAGCGTGCCCCTGTCATTCCAAGACATACCACACATACTCAATCGACTGAAGATACCTCATCACCGGCGCCGGCTGCGCCGATGGTGGATTCATTAATTGCGCGCGTGGGTGCTATGGCCCGCGGTAATGCCATCTCTCTTCCGGTATGTGGACGGGAAGTAAAATTTACCCTTGAAGTGCTCCGGGGAGACTCTGTTGAGAGCGCTTCACGCGTATGGTCAGGCAATGAGCGCGATCAGGAACTACTTACCGAGGATGCTCTGGATGATCTCATTCCTTCATTTTTACTGACTGGTCAGCAGACTCCAGCTTTTGGCCGCCGGGTTTCCGATGTCATTGAAATTGCAGACGGCAGCCGTCGCCGTAAAGCCGCAATCCTGACGGAAAGTGATTATCGCATTCTGGTTGGTGAACTGGACGATGAGCAGATGGCAGCATTGTCCCGACTGGGTAACGATTATCGGCCGACGAGTGCTTATGAACGTGGTCTGCGTTATACAAGCCGGCTGCAGAATGAGTTTGCTGGAAATATTTCTGCACTTGCCGATGCGGAAAACATCTCTCGTAAGATCATTACCCGCTGTATCAATACGGCCAAACTGCCTAAATCCGTTGTTGCCCTGTTTGCTCATCCTGGAGAACTGTCTGCCCGGTCAGGTGAAGCCCTTCAGAAGGCTTTTGCAGATAAAGAAGAATTACTGAAGCAGCAGGCTGAGATTCTCCACGATCAGAAGAAAGCGGGACTAATCTTCGAAGCTGAAGAGGTCATTAGTCTTTTAACATCCGTACTGAAACAATCTTCCGCATCAAGAGTTAATCTGAGCTCACGTCATCAGTTTGCTCCAGGGGCAACAGCATTGTACAAGGGCGATAAAATGGTGCTTAACCTGGATAGGTCCCGCATTCCTGCGGAGTGTATAGAGAAAATTGAAGCCATTCTTAAGGAGCTTGAGAAACTAGGAGTCTGATGCGGACACGCTTTAGTCTACGGTTATCTCCCTTCACTTCATTTCCTTTCTCACAGGCCAGAAAAAATAACTGGCCTGAATACTCTCTCTGGGACCACGGTCCCACCTGCATCGTCGTTTAGGTTTCAGCCTGGGACCACGGTCCCACCTGTATCGTCGTTTAGGTTTTCAGCCTGGGACCACGGTCCCACCTGTATCGTCGTTTAGGTTTTCAGCCTGGGACCACGGTCCCACTTGCATCGTCGTTTAGGTTTCAGCCAGGGACCACGGTCCCACCTGCATCGTCGTTTAGGTTTTCAGCCTGGGACCGCGGTCCCACCTGCATCGTCGTTTAGGTTTTCAGCCTGGGACCACGGTCCCACCTGCATCGTCGTTACATTATTAGTTTGGGACCGCAGTTCCATCAATGCCTGTCACGAACAGGTATTGGCATGGCGCCGGTGACCCGTTGAGCGGAGTAATCACGCAGCAGGACTGCTATTACAGGCGATGGTGAAAGCTCTGTTGGGAAATGAACGAAGCATGCATGTTGAGTAAAATCTGCAAAATTTCGCAGGGTATGCGGCTTAATTTTAAATTTCCGCCAGCATTTTTAAAGCCAGTTGCCGCCGCTGTGCGTAGGCCGGTCCTTCGTTCGGCTGGTAACCAGTTCCGGCCGTTTTTACGACCTTGGGATCATCTCGTCAGCAGTGTCTCCACTGTGATGTCGTTTGTCACGTTGTCCGATCACAAAATATACTGGTTTTGACGTTCTGTTATCAATTGCGCCAGGTCTTTTTCGTCCAGAAGATGGAGCATTTTTTCATACAGAACCGCGGGCACACAATAAAAAAACAGGCGGGTTGCTGTCAATAATAGCGACCGAGTAGCCGCAGCCGGCACCGGCGCTGGCCACCGGATCGTTTTTAAGTTCGCTGACGCTGGCTGTTACATCACACAGAATGATATTTGTCATGGTTCCCCCCTGAGACAAGTCATCTGCATGATCGGTAAAGTATGATCTGGCGGCAAGTTCCGTCTGTCATTTCGCCGGTCAGAAACGGGCAACCGGCAGCTCCTTCCAGCGAGTGGTATATGCCGATGAAAGCATCTCACGTTTCATCTGCCATTCCGGGCCTATCCCTCAACCGGCAAACCATACTTTACCCAGCCCTGAGTTGTTGATCTCGTCCAGAACCATCATCAGCTCAGCACTGTGAGGCCGTGGCGGGCGTTCGTCGAACAGCTGCAGCTGCGAAACGCCAGACCCGGTGAAATCATTCAGCATAACTCCGGCTTTGGCATACCGGTGCCCATCGTTCCTGATACGCTCCAGAGCCGTTGTGGCGGCAGCAATGATGTCCCCAGTGTCCAGAGTGGGTGTAAGCAGTTTCTCCGTGGCCACGTTGCCGTAGTAAGGCTCTTTAACGGCGAACGGAGACGTTTTGATGGAAACGGAAATATGCCGGCAATACTGGTGCTCTTTACGCAGCTTTTCAGAGGCCCGCTCAGCGTGCTGACAGATAGCCTGGCGGAGCGACTCGTACTCCTTGATCTTCACACCAAAACTGCGACTGCAGACAATTTGCTGTTTCGTCGGAGGGGCTTCCTCAAGCGAAAGGCAGCTTTCCCCGTTCAGTTCCCGTACCGTTCGCTCAAGGACGACAGAAAAATTTTTGCGGATGAAGGCCGGGTTCGTCAGAGCCAGATCGAGCGCGGTTTTTATGCCCAGCACATTTAGCTTGCGTGCAATACGGTTACCCACCCCCCAGATTTCTTCAACCGGCTGCAGTGAAAGCAGTTTCCGCGTCCTTTGCGGATTTCCCCTGGTCAGCGCGAGTACGCCACGAAACTGTTTCCACTCTTTTGAGGCCCACTGGGCTGATTTTGCGAGGGTTTTCGTTGGTCCGGCGCCCACGCCAATGGTCAGGCGGGTACAGTCATACACGTGCTGACGCAGCTGCCGGCCAAAGTCCTCAAGCCCCATACAGTGCTCCAGGCCGGTCAGGTTGAGGAACATCTCATCAATTGAATACTCTTCCACCCTTGGGGCCAGTACCTCCAGGCAGTTCATCACGCGCGCCGACATCGAGGCGTTTATGTGGAATAGAAAATCAATATAAATAATGCATGCTTTAAAAGATTACAATGAACTAAAAGCATACGTCCGAAATTGTTACCATATCTCAAGATTCACAACTAATAATTTCGTATATTAATCCTCCAGGGCAGGTAGTCAGCTATCTGTTTGGCTTCCCTGATGCGATGGTAAAATGAAAAGACCACCGTTATGGGTTTAATAAAAAGATGCAGTCTTCTCCAGCTCAGCATGTTAGAAGGATTTTTCAATGGATGTTGAAATCAACTACTGCAATTGACCTGCTCCCCGTTGATTAATACACCGCGATGTTAGTAATGTCTTCATAAGCCACATGAGGACATCCCCATGAAGAAGCGTTTTTCCGACGAACAGATCATCAGTATTCTCCGCGAAGCCGAAGCTGGGGTACCCGCCCGTGAACTCTGCCGCAAGCATGCCATTTCCGATGCCACGTTTTACACCTGGCGTAAGAAGTATGGCGGTATGGAGGTGCCTGAAGTTAAGCGCCTGAAGTCGCTTGAGGAAGAGAACACCAGACTCAAGAAGCTGCTTGCCGAAGCCATGCTGGATAAAGAGGCGCTTCAGGTGGCTCTTGGGCGAAAGTACTGACGACAGACCAGAAGCGGGAAGCCGTGATGTTGATGTGTGATGCGACCGGTCTGTCGCAACGTCGTGCCTGCAGGCTTACAGGTTTATCCCTGTCGACCTGCCGCTATGAGGCTCACCGTCCGGCTGCTGATGCGCATTTATCAGGGCGCATCACTGAGCTGGCACTGGAGCGCAGGCGTTTTGGCTACCGTCGTATTTGGCAGTTGCTGCGCCGTGAAGGGCTTCATGTTAATCATAAGCGCGTGTACCGGCTTTATCACCTCAGTGGCCTGGGCGTAAAACGCAGAAGACGTCGTAAAGGGCTGGCAACAGAACGTCTGCCGCTGCTCCGTCCGGCGGCGCCCAATCTGACCTGGTCGATGGATTTCGTCATGGACGCACTTTCCACCGGTCGCAGGATCAAGTGTCTTACCTGCGTCGATGATTTCACAAAGGAATGCCTGACGGTCACTGTTGCCTTTGGGATTTCAGGCGTTCAGGTCACGCGTATTCTGGACAGCATTGCACTGTTTCGAGGCTATCCGGCGACGATAAGAACTGACCTGGGGCCGGAGTTCACTTGCCGTGCACTGGATCAATGGGCCTTTGAGCATGGTGTTGAGTTGCGCTTAATCCAGCCGGGCAAGCCAACGCAGAACGGATTTATTGAGAGCTTTAACGGACGATTTCGCGATGAATGCCTGAATGAGCACTGGTTCAGCGATATCGTTCACGCAAGGAAAATCATTAATGACTGGCGGCAGGATTATAACGAGTGTCGTCCACATTCAGCACTGAATTATCAGACGCCATCAGAGTTTGCAGCACGGTGGCGAAATGGAAAATGTGAAGGTAAACAAACCGACCTTACTAACTGATGGTTGTATCTAATCCTGGGGGCAGGTCAACGCTGAACATAAAAGGAGAAAGCTATCGGTTGAAAGAGAAACGCAAAGCCGGAGTGCTGGCAAAAAGCGCAACGCCAATCAGTGATGATGAAATGGTGGAAAGCGGACAACGTTAATGACCAACAGGGAGTGCGGGCAATGAAAATGGCGAAAAACGGTCAGTAATCTTGGCGTTGACACATCGGTTAAAACGGTTATAAAAGGTCTTCCTTGGGCCATATCGCTCAGGCAAATCGCGCCAGCAATGGCGCGAGGGAAAGCTGCTATTACCTTCTTCAGCGAGTCCTCAGCTACTTCCTGTGGCTTTCTATGCCGCTACCGTTGTTGAACCGGATCAAAGCGGTGCGTGGCTATAAAGCTTCATGCCGGATGGCTGGCAGACCTTCGGTCGTTGCCCCTAATCGTGTGCAGCGTGAATTTACCGTGGTAAAGCCCAATCAGGTCTGGGTGACTGATATCACCTACAGCGCGCCCGGATTTCAGGGCGGGTAACGTGTTTTACATACTGAGGATTGATAACTTTTACTTTATGTCCCTATTTTTCAGACTCATGCTGCCAGTAAAATGCCCCAGTGCTCGCTTCGACACTAATCAGGCAGACCGGAATCTTCGCCACCGCCTGGAGTAATTCTTTTCGACCAGTACGCTTTGAATAAACTGACTTACCCATGCCATTGTGATTTTAAACATCATTAAAATTATAGCCATTGGCGCATTGTAATTATAACCTCTAAAAATCAATGTGTTACTTTTCTTTATGTTATGTTTGACAAAAGTCAACATGTCTTTGATTGGAATTGCTGATTGTTTTTTGTTTATTAATAGACGCTAATCCATAAAACAGTCTCAATCAAGTTGTAAAAGAATGTATGTTTAATTTCGAAATAGCATTCTTTGACGCCGACAGCCTCGACGAATTCTTTCATTGAATTCGTTCCTGACGCCTTAAATATTGCGGACTCCGGTCAGTCGAAGTTTCTATTAACAGTTGCACAAGTGAGCATCGCAAATCGCTTCTGACTTTTGTGCGTATTAACTGTTTGCTCATTGATACTTAATTCACTCTGACAAGGAAATGGCAATGAAAAAGGTTCTTCTCTCTGCTGCAATGGCAACTGCGTTTTTTGGTATGGCTGCGGCAAATGCTGCTGATACCAATGTAGGCGGCGGTCAGGTTAATTTCTTCGGTAAAGTTACCGACGTATCTTGTACTGTTTCCGTAAACGGCCAGGGCAGCGATGCGAACGTTTATCTGTCACCAGTGACTTTAACGGAAGTTAAAGCTGCCGCGGCGGATACCTATCTGAAACCGAAATCTTTCACCATCGATGTTTCTGACTGCCAGGCGGCTGATGGCACCAAACAGGATGATGTGAGCAAACTGGGTGTGAACTGGACCGGCGGTAACCTGCTGGCGGGCGCAACCGCTAAACAGCAGGGCTACCTGGCTAACACCGAAGCCGCCGGCGCGCAGAATATCCAGCTGGTTCTCTCCACCGATAACGCCACCGCGCTGACCAACAAAATCATCCCGGGCGACAGCACCCAGCCTAAAGCGGCCGGTGATGCCTCTGCCGTTCAGGATGGCGCGCGCTTCACTTACTACGTCGGCTATGCGACCAGCACCCCGACCACGGTTACCACCGGTGTGGTTAACAGCTACGCGACTTACGAAATTACTTATCAGTAATATCGACTGAGAGATAAAGCCGCCTCGCGCCGGGGCGGTCTATACCCGTCATACTTCGAATGGCACAGGCGTTGGCGACGTTTGCTCACCCCAGTCACTCTCTGGCCGTCTTTCTGCAATTCGAATTATTCAGGGTATACAACAATAATAAAGCGGCCACTGCTGCCGCTTATTTTTTTATTCTGAGGTCAGCATGAAGCGTATTGCCCTTTTTTTCTGTTTCATTTTTAGTTTTGCGGCCCATGCCAATAATATTATTGTTAACGGTACCCGCTTTATTTATCCAGGAAATGAAAAAGAAATAACGGTGCAGCTCTCTAACACCGCCGACCGTCCGGCGCTGGCGCAAGCCTGGCTGGATAACGGTAATGCCGACGCGACGCCGGATACCATTACGACCCCCTTTATTATCACGCCGCCTATTTCCCGCGTTGATGCGAAAAGCGGTCAAACCCTGCGTATTAAGCTCGGCAGTAATGCAGGGCTGGCTAAAGATAAAGAGACGCTGTGGTGGCTGAACCTTCTGGAAATACCGCCGGTTGAGGCCAGCCAGAAAAACGAAGGGCAAAATATTCTGCAGCTGGCGATTCGTTCGCGCTTTAAGTTTATTTATCGCCCTGCCGGGCTAGGCAATCGCGACGCTGCGGCAGAAAAACTGGCGCTCTCCGCTAACGGCAGCAGCCTGTCCGTCAGTAACCCAACGCCCTTTTATATCACCGTAAGCCGTATCTCCCGTAACGGCGGCAAAGCGCTCAACAGCAAAACGGTCATGTTTGCCCCGCAGTCCAGCCAGACCATCGCCCTCTCTTCAGCGGTGAGCAAAGGCGAGACCCTGACCGTTAACAACATTAATGATTATGGTGCAGATGTCGCAGTGAAAGTTACCGTCAAATAAGGGAAACGATCATGAAGCAGAGGTCAATCTGCCCGGGAAGATTAAGCACGGCTATTGCGGTTGCGCTGTGCTGCTTTCCGCCATTTTCCAGCGGACAGGAAAACCCGGGAACGATCTATCAATTTAACGATGGTTTTATCGTCGGCAGTCGCGAAAAGGTCGACCTGTCGCGCTTCTCGACCAGCGCTATCAGCGAGGGCGTCTACTCCCTTGATGTCTATACCAACGGCGAATGGAAAGGGCGCTACGACCTGAAAATCACCGCCGGTAAAGACGGCAAAATGGGCGTCTGCTATACCAAAGCGATGCTGATGCAGTATGGGATTTCGCCGGAAAAATTAAATCCGCAGCTCAGCGAAAAAGAGGGCTTCTGCGGACGCCTGCAGGAGTGGCGTCACGAAGATAACGTCAAAGACACGCTGATTCAGTCCTCCCTGAGACTGGATATTGCTGTACCGCAAATCTACGAAGATCAGCGCCTGAAAAACTTTGTCAGCCCGCAATTCTGGGATAAAGGCGTTGCGGCGCTGAATTTAGGCTGGATGGCCAACGCCTGGAACAGCCATATCTCCTCGGCCAACGGTTCCGATAACAGCAGCGCGTATCTTGGCGTTAACGCGGGCCTGTCGTGGGACGGCTGGCTGCTCAAGCATATCGGTAACCTGAACTGGCAGCAGCAGCAGGGGAAAGCGCACTGGAACAGCAACCAGACCTATCTGCAGCGGCCGATTCCGCAGATTAACTCGATAGTCAGCGGCGGGCAGATTTTTACCAACGGCGAGTTCTTTGACACCATCGGCCTGCGCGGGGTTAACCTGGCGACCGATGACAATATGTTTCCCGACGGCATGCGCTCCTACGCCCCTGAAATTCGCGGCGTGGCGCAAAGCAACGCCCTGGTGACGGTGCGCCAGGGCAGCAATATTATCTATCAGACCACGGTGCCGCCGGGGCCGTTTACCCTGCAGGATGTCTATCCTTCCGGCTACGGTAGCGACCTTGAAGTGTCGGTTAAAGAGGGCGATGGTTCGGTCGAGGTATTCAGCGTACCTTACGCCTCGGTAGCGCAGCTGCTGCGTCCGGGGATGACCCGCTACGCGCTCTCCGCCGGTAAAGTCGACGATAGTTCGCTGCGTAATAAACCGATACTCTACCAGGGAACCTGGCAGCATGGTTTAAATAACCTGTTTACCGGCTATACCGGCGTCACCGGATTTGATGACTATCAGGCGTTCCTGCTGGGGACCGGGATGAACACCGGCATCGGCGCGCTCTCCTTCGACGTGACTCACTCGCGGCTGAAGAGCGATACCCTTGACGAGCACGGTCAAAGCTATCGCGCCACCTTTAACCGCATGTTTACCGAAACCCAGACCAGCATCGTGCTGGCGGCGTATCGCTACTCCACCAAAGGCTACTACAACCTGAACGACGCCCTCTACGCCGTCGATCAGGAGAAGAACTACAACAGCAACTACACCGTGTGGCGCCAGAAAAACGGGATGACCTTTACCGTCAACCAGAACCTGCCGGACGGCTGGGGCGGTTTTTATCTGAGCGGTCGGGTGGCGGATTACTGGAACCGTTCGGGGACGGAAAAGCAGTATCAGTTTAGTTACAACAACATGTACGGTCGGCTCTCGTGGTCGGTCAGCGCCCAGCGCGTCTATACCCCGGATAGTTCCGGCCACCGCCGCGACGATCGCGTGTCTCTCAACTTTAGCTACCCGCTGTGGTTCGGTGAAAACCGCACCGCTAACCTGACATCGAATACCGCGTTTAACAATTCGCGTTTCGCCAGCTCGCAGATTGGCGTCAACGGTTCGCTGGATAGCGAAAACAACCTTAACTACGGCGTGTCGACGACCACCGCCACTGGCGGCCAGCACGATGTGGCGCTGAACGGCAGTTACCGTACCCCGTGGACGACGCTGAACGGCAGCTATAGCCAGGGCGAAGGCTATCGCCAGAGCGGCGTGGGCGCCAGCGGGACGCTAATCGCGCATCAGCACGGCGTCGTATTCTCGCCGGAAACCGGCACTACTATGGCGCTGATCGAAGCGAAAGATGCCGCGGGCGCGATGTTGCCCGGTTCGCCGGGTACCCGCATCGACAGCAACGGCTACGCCATTCTGCCGTATCTGCGGCCTTACCGGATAAATTCCGTTGAAATTGACCCGAAAGGCAGCAATGACGATGTCGCCTTCGGCAGTACCGTGGCGCAGGTGGTGCCGTGGGAAGGGAGCGTGGTCAAGGTCTCCTTCGATACCACGCTGCAGAACAACATCACTCTGCGGGCGCGCCAGGCTAATGGCCTGCCGTTACCGTTTGCCGCCACGATATTCGGTCCGTCCGGGAAAGAGATCGGCGTGGTGGGGCAGGGCAGCATGATGTTTATCAGCGACGCCAGCGCGCCGAAGGCCACGGTTAAGTGGAGCGGCGGACAGTGCTCGGTGGAATTAAGTCAGGAAAAAACAAAGGAAACGCTATGTCGCTAATGAAAAAACTGACGCTTTTTATTGGCTTAATGGCGCTGGGGACAACGTCAGCATGGGCATCATGTTGGCAATCTAATAGTGCCTATGAAATTAATATGGCTATGGGGCGCGTGGTTGTTAGCCCGGACTTACCAGTAGGGAGTGTCATTGCAACTAAAACATGGACAATGCCGGATAATAATACGATTTATGTTACATGTGATAGAAATACTACTCTGAAATCAGATGCGAAAGTTGTTGCTGCTGGTTTGGTTCAGGGGGCCAATAAAGTCTATTCAACTGCAATTCCTGGAATTGGTTTACGTTTCTCACGTACAGGGGCGATCAGTATGATCTACCCTGATAGTTATACCACGACAGGTTCCTCCTTTAGACTCGCAGGTTCAACATTCACATTAGATATAATTAAGACCAGTACCACAACAGGGAGTGGAACCTTAGCCAGTGGGCCGTATACAGAGTACGGACCAGGATTTACAATCCTTAAAACCAGCCTTAATGCTGATGCCATTACAATTGTTGCACCTTCTTGTACCATTTTAGGTGGCAAAAATATGAATGTCGATATAGGCACGATTAAACGAGCTGATTTAAAAGGGGTGGGGACCTGGGCTGGCGGTACACCATTTGATATTAAACTGGAGTGTAGTGGGGGAGTCAGTGTCAGTGGTTATGCAAATATTAACACCTCATTTTCTGGAACATTAGCTACAAATACATCAGCGAATCAAGGTGTTCTACTAAACGAAAAGACCGGAAATTCTGCTGCTAAGGGCGTTGGTGTGCAGGTTATAAAGGACAACACTCCTCTGGAATTCAACAAAAAATATAATATTGGTACATTACAAAGCCAGGAAACTCGTTATATCACCCTGCCTCTCCATGCGCGCTTCTATCAATATGCGCCGACTACCAGTACCGGTGAAGTGGAGTCGCACCTGGTCTTTAACCTGACGTACGATTAATGCGGGAGGCGGGTATGAGTGATTCAGCAAAGTATAAAAATAGCACACGACTCATTCAGTTGGCCCTGATAAGCGGGACGCTTATTGCCTCCTCGGCGTGGGGATTCGAGACGAATTACGATCGTGGGCGGGTTGATTTTGCCGGACGGGTGACCGACATCTCCTGTAGCGTGGCGCTTAACGGCGGCAATAATGCAGGGAGTGGAAGCGTCTGGCTGGCGCCGGTCAGCCTGGCAGAAGTACACGATCGCGGGGCGGGGGCATTTATGAAACCACAGCCTTTCACGCTGGAACTCTCAAACTGCCAGCTTCGTCATGATGGCGGCGCGGCGGATGAAGATGAAGTTCGGATGGTGAATGTGCGCTGGATTGATGGGTTTATGGTTAATTCCGTCAGCAATGAAAACGCTGGTTATCTGGCGAATACGCGCGCGGATGGGGCCAGCCATATTTTCCTGGCGCTGTCGACTAACGACAATAATACTCTGGACAAGAGCAATAAAATTGTCCCGGCTGACCCGCAGCAAAACCGGGTGCCTCTGGTCGAAAAGGCGGTGGATGGCGGGATATTTACTTATTACATTGGCTACGTTACGCCAGCGCCGGAAAAAGCGACCAGCGGTCCGTTGACCAGCTGGGCGACCTGGGAGTTAGTTTATAATTGAGTGATTGATTGACTTTATTGCGCGAATGTTAATATTGATGCCGGAATGCTCCGGCATTTTTTTAAACCTTGATATCTTCTTTGACCAGTTGTTCAATACTGACTTCCTTCCAGTAGTGTCCCTGAATAGCAAACCACTCCATGCCCTGTAACCATTTCTTGTGCGCTTCGCTTTCTACGCCTTCAATAATCACATTATGGTGGTTACGGGAAAGAAAGGTGATCAGCGCATCCATCAATGGTCGGCCAGAATCTTTTTGCATTAAATGCCAGAAGAAGTCTTTATCGATTTTGACATAATCAAAATGGTAGCCTCGAATCGCGCTAATACCCGCATTGCCTGAGCCAAAATCATCGAGCCAGAGCGTCGTACTTCGCGGATCGCTCCAGGTTGCAAGAGCATTGTTCAATAATTTATTCGAGTTTTCTGTTACCTCAAAGTGAACGCAGCCAATGTGGCCAACGAGGTTTTTAATCTCTGGTCTTAGCAATATGTTGAGTATATGGTCATCAACATTGATTGTTGCAGAGATGCCGTTTTTATTAAACCACTGTTTATGTTTTTCAATAAGCGCCAGTTGCTCCATGAATATGCTCTCGCGCAATCCCGCATTGGCATAGCGGAAGAAGTTTTCTGGAGAGATAGACAGGCTATCGAAACGACTCAGGCACTCTACGGCGACGAGCGTACCTTTTGGGGAAAACATCTTTTGAAAGACATAACGAACGGATATATCGCTACGTGATAAATTATGATTGGAAAACAGAGTCGCGTTCATTATCTCTCGTCAAAAATCAGGTCGGAGGTAAAGAGAAGATAACTTTATTATAGGTCAGGTTTATGTCTATGGGAATGATTATTAAAGGCAGATTACCAATGAATTATCGGTTTTTGATTGGTCACCCACATATTTTTGGCTTTAGCACCGATACATATTGACTATCCTTTTATTCATTATCCGTGAGTTATTCATCCCCAGTTTCTTCATAATATGTACCTTATGACTGTGTACCGTTTTGTGATCAATATCGAGGAGTAATGCGATTCTTTTATTGTTGTTACAGGCAATGATTAGCTCCAGAACCTGAAGCTCCCTAGCGGTTAGCTTACGCCGGGTACATAACCGCTGGCAGCCATCGGAGGTCAAAGGTCTGTTGATGATGGCTGAGAAATCTGATAAAGAAGATTTTTCATTCAAAATCAATATATTATCAATATAAAGCAGCTCCCGGAACAGTCTGGAGAGGTCACTTTTTACAATTAAAACCAGCAAAGCGCAGTGCGTAAGACGCTTGCGCAGGGTATTAAGCAATGCGACCGTTGTGGCTGCAGAGATATCCTTATGGATAGTGTTGACAATAATGGTAGTAGTTGATGGCGCGCTGGTCCCCTTAACAATATCCTGGAAGTTAAGAGTGGTGATGTTTTTTTTGTTATCAATCATATAATCATGGATTGAGTGCCCGATGATATTGTCGTCAGTATAAAGTAATGTGTTTTTCAATGTGTTAAATTTTCCTGTTGACTATCGTTATCAAAAAATGTCTTGTGTGCTATTGAATTAATAGTGTTTTAGATTAAAGTGGTTGTGTTTTATTGAAATTATATTTCATCAAATGAATTAAACTAGGCTTCGCCTGTTTATTATTTTTCTATCAATTATCAATTTGACAATTATTTTTTCTATCTTCTCTTTTTTTTCTTCACTTTCGTAATAAAACATGCAAGATACTCTGAAGCTTGTTGCATCACATTGTTTGCGATTACTTTCCTCGGATATATCTTTTATCTTTAAATTAACAAGGATTTGTCCGTACTCCCCAAGATTTAACACTGAATTTTCAAGTTTATTTCCATTTCTAATAAAACTATGCAAAGGTTCCAGGGATATAAACGAGCAACCACCTTCAGATATATCATTCAAGTGATATTTATAAATAGTGCCACTTCTGTATCTTCCAGAGCAATAAAACTGGCTTTCGTACCTAACGTTAATTCTTGGTGATGTCCTTCGTTGTAGTATTGATAATGATTCAGGGTTAATGAAGCATAGAAGATTGTTTGAATTGCTTTTGTCAGTGATTCGATTGTTGGTTGTGAATTCTATTTTTCCTAATGGGCTGTGGATGATAAAATAAAAAATGCTCTCTTTAGGAAGGCCTGGATGAGAGGTAGATGGTTTTACATAGAAAAAATTTCCTTCTATTTTTTTTAGGGTTGACTGGTGTTTTATATCATTACAATAGAAGTACAATTTAGATTGAATCCTGAGTTCATCTCTCAGAATTGCAATGATTTCATATCTGGAATTTTTAGAAACTCCTTCAGACATATTGACTCCCTAATCCAAAAATAGACAGAATTTATTATCCCATGTTTGAATCGTATTTTTCTTAAAAAAAATGCCATTACAGCCTATTGTTTGATGTAAAAAAATAGGCTAATCCTATTGATCGATAGTTGACACTGTCGAATTTTCTTTATAGGTATTTGGAATGAATAATCTTTTAATATAAACATCCCTGGTCTACCAATAGTGATGATAGCGGACAGTGATGTAGTCCCTTAAACAGACAGTAGTTGCATCTCCAGATAAGAGATAAGGTTGAATATATGTGTAACACAGGTGCTAATTCTGAGGTGACCGAGATCTTGTTAGGGCAATAAGCCCGTAAGTGTCAGACTCATCAGGAGAAAATCGCCATTATCCAGCAGACGATGGAGTAGGGGTATGAATGTCTCCTACGTAGCCCACCAACATGGTAACCATTCAGCCGTCTGACAGGGCAGATGCTGTACCCGGCGTAATGACGAAGTTGACGCAGGGATACAGTCTGACATCCTCAATATCATCAGTGACATGCCGAGTTACGGTTATCGTCGCGTACAGGTTACCGGACATACCGGTGCAGTGGCTGACGGATAATGGTTCAGCGTATACTGTACATGAAACGCGGAAGTTCGCAGTTCGTCAGAGAGTTGAATCTTGAGCCATGCACAACAGTGGTGAGCAGCCCGGAAATCAACGAAATAGCAGAAAGCTTCGTGAAGATGATAAAACGGGACTACATCGGAATCATGTCGAATCCGGACAGCCAGGCTGCGGTGATGAATTCGGCAGTGGCGTTCATTCATTACAATAAACGTCATCCGCATAGTGCTCTGGGATATCAGTCAACACAGGAATATATACACAGAAATCTATCGCAATCGTAAGAGAGTAAAAATATCTGGATATAAGGGTCAAATATAGGAATAATTTCACGACATACAGCAGGAGTAAAAAATGTTACGTGGATCCGAAAGAGAAACCGCTTTATCAAAACTTAAAAAAGCAACTGACCGTTATGAGATTCAGGCAAAAGGGACGCAGGAAGAGATTACAAATCTATTCCTTTTGCGTCAGAAATGCAGTGAAAACTTATTACACACGTCGAAAACTATGTGAGTCAACTGGCAAATAAACCAAAAGAATTCGATAAATCCTGGAGTGAACTAAAAGCAGAAATTGTTGAGTTCGACAATGGGTAATGATACCAACGTGTTGATTTCGTATTTTCACTGACACCAGGATCATCCTGATGTTACAAGGATTGAATGACTACAGATTAAAATAGTCATCAACAGGTTGACAGCATTACCCTTATCTGCCAGCGGCTGAACTTCAGGTACAGGAATTCACGTTTATCACTCGTACTAGACTCTCCGGAGGACCAGGGGAATGACCGGGTCTGTTACGGTGAGGGAATCTGTAAACCTCAGGATTTTTGCCGGGAAAGTACGTATAACTGCTATCTTGATTAGTAAATGTTAAAATTTGTAGGTATCCACCCGTTAAACAAAATGATTAATATTTAAAAATACTCGTTGAACACCCGTGCCGTAATAATGAAGTACATTAAAAACGTTATCCGGTCATGTGAAGCTGAGACCGTCTCTTCGTCATGTAAAATGCCGTACTTTCTTTGTCGTGAAGAATGACCGGGTTAAGTCCATAAGGTTGAGAGGAAGTCTGCTGATGTGATACGCTCAAGGCGAGATTTATCTCAGTGAGAACTCACGGCAACAAAAAGTTTTTGGACAACAAAACACAAAGTTGTTTTGGACTGTAGGAGTCCAAGAGACAATGACATTACATACAACGCCGTGTAACGGATTTTACATTATTACAAAGCCTGTGTTACAAGAGAGTTATGGACATGATTGAAAAAATATGTGAAGTAATTGATGGTGAATACGTCTGTGATATAGATATTAGCGTTGAAGAATGGAAGATTTTATTAAGGGATAAAAAAGTTTTTGATGACAAAAGTATTGCAGCGTTAAAAAAATGGTTCATTGAGCCAGACCATTCCTGTACATGTTTCGATATCGGCAAGAAGTACGACCTGCACAGTATGAGTGCTAATGGTGTAATCAATGGGTTGGGTGGAAGAGTTCAGAAGCAGCTTGGCCGATTCGAGGTTAAAGGAGTCGGAAAGATTGCTTCCGGGACAAAATTCATTACAGTCATGAAAAGTAGAGAAATTAAAGGAAACCTAAAAGCGAAATTTATGGACTATCCGTGAAGAACTTGTTCAGGCAATAAAAGAACTAGATTTTTTTAGTACGAACGAAAGCTCAAGCATTGATTTTTACTCAGATAATGATTTGATCACTGCTCTAGAAGAAAGTAATCACTTTGACGTTACTCAGACATTTGAGTATAGCGAAAAAGCGAAACCTAAGAAAGCTGCAATAGAAGTCAAAAATGGACTCTCATACCCAAGAAGTAAATCTGTTTCAAAAAATGCGCTTAACAAAGCTGATTATAAATGTGAAATTAATTGCGACCATCCAACGTTCAGAAGGCGAAACTCTCCTCTAAATTACACAGAACCTCATCACATTGTCCCGATGTCAAAGCAAGACTATTTTGAGAATTCACTGGATGTGGAAGAGAATATCATATCACTATGTTGCAACTGCCATAAACAAATTCATCTTGGCAAGGGGTTTGAAGATATGTTGAGGAAAATATATGCCGAGCGGAAAGATGTATTAAAAAAAGCGGGAATCGAGATATTATTAGAGGATTTGATTCTTTTTTACAAGATGGAAGGTAATTAATTTTCGAGAAGATGCATGCTTATTTTTATTTTTTTTTAGCAATGAATGTGAAATACTGCCTGACTATCAATCCTGTCATGTGGTTCAGATTTATGGGAGAGGATTTTAATATTTTACCAGCATGGCATGTCGATCAATCGGTTAAGTATAGCGCCAGGTAACCAGACGGATTTTCCCTCTCAGGCGGGAGTCGTTATCCATCGCCCAGTACCTGATTAAAAGTAGGAGTAATTACAAGAAAATTAAATTGTATGACTATTATTTCCGTTCAGAAAAGAAAGTTACATTAAAAACCCGAAATTATTCGGGTTTTTAATTAGTTAAGTGCTATATATTTTCGTGTCCGGGGGTACACCTAAGAGGGTGCGCAAGACAACACTCCAGTGTTCATTATTTATGACTGTCAAGCCATTTATTCATCTGCTCAATTTCACCTTTTTGAGCTTTAATGATGTCCTGCGCAAGCTTTCTCATTTCGGGATCTTTTCCGTATTTGAGCTCGGTCTCAGCCATTGCGATTGCCCCTTCATGGTGTGCGATCATACCTTTTGCAAAGGCCTTATCGGGATTGGATTCATTAACGGCGGCCATCATTTTTTCATGCATATTTTTCATGCCAGCCATATATTCCTGTGATGATGCCGATGAGTGCATATCTGACATTTTCATTTCCGAATGTTCAGCAGAAATGGCTGGCAGGGATAACATTAATATTACAAAAAGGGTGTTTTTGATTTTCATATAATAATTCCTTTCAGACAGGTACCGGTTAAGTGTAGCTGAGTCAGACAAAAAAGCCCCCTGACGGGGGGCAAAAATGTAGCAACGTTGTTTCAGGAAAATCTATCAGGGAAAAGGTAACAGCACGGATACTACCGTCGCATTCAGCCTGCATTGATCATGCGGCGGTGCGCTTCGGCCATGGCCTGATGTGGGCCGGATTGCCCGTTATTCATGAATTCATGGGCAACCGCTGCTCTTTCATGCTCATTCATCGCCGCGTAAGACGTTGACGGGACGGTCGTGGATACCGTGTTATTTCCCATCATCTTCTGATGACTTTCCACCATTTTCTGGTGCGCATCCGCCGAGCCGTTCGTCATGGTTTCATGAGCAATAATGGCCTGTTCATGCTGGTCCATACCGGTCATACGAGGAGCAGTCCCCTGGATCCCGACAGGAGCCGCAGCAGACTGCATCTGGTGAGCAGGAGCCTGTGCATTGTTGACGCGATCATGGATATTCACGGTTTCAGTGGCCCAGGTCGATGAAATTAAACCAAAGCCCAGCAAAGATGCTAATACGATATTTTTCATGATAACTCTCCATTTCTGAATTAGTGATGTCCGGGGAAGTACAACCGGTGTTTTCAGTTCCATAACTGAAACAAGTTCGGCAGCGTTTATTTCTCCGGAAGAGGGCTGGATATTCATTTCCTGGCGTACTCTGACGCCGGGTATTGATGAAGCAATCCAGCCTTCCTGATAAGTTGCACTAATTATATCGAATGGCTTCTGTTTGCTGCATGACAGGCTAATGACATCTTTGTCATTTACATCTTTATTTTCAGCATTGGGTTTCCGGGATCATTTTCTCCAGTCTGGGCACGGATAAGATAAAACGCGTGGAGCGTACGTCTGATTCCACCTGCACTCTTCCGTGATGTGCTTCCACGATTGACTTCACAATCGCAAGGCCGATGCCGCTGCCTTCTCCTTTGCGTTGTCTGGATGGATCCACCCGATAAAAACGGTCAAACAGCCTTGATAAATGTTCTTCAGGGATCGGTTTCCCCGGATTTTCAATCACAAGGTCAAAAAAGCTCTCCTGCTCTCTTATTGAGACGGTGATTGCCTGTCCCTCCGGGGTATAACGCAGGGCATTGGATAACAGATTATTGATCGCCCTTCTGAACATTTGTGGATCTCCCTCAACCAGGCAGGGCATCCCGTTAAATTTGAGCGTGATATTGCGTTCTTCGGCCCAGGCTTCGAAAAACTCGAAGACTTTCATGACTTCCGCTCTGAGGTCAAACATGACCCTGTCAGGTATCAGCTGATTATTATCTGCCTGTGCCAGGAACAGCATATCGCTGACCATTTTGGTCATCCGGTTATACTCTTCAAGACTGGAATAGAGGACATCCTCAAGTTCCCTCTGTGTTCGATCCTGACTCAGTGCGATTTCAGTCTGCGTCACCAGATTGGTGATGGGCGTTCTGATCTCATGCGCGATATCGGCAGAGAAATTGGCCTGGCGGGTAAAGACATCCTCAATCTTTCCAATCATATGATTGAACGAGATAACCAGTTGCTCCAGCTCAATGGGAACGCGTGTCGGTTCCAGTCGCGCATCAAGATTCTCGGAGGTGATGTTTTTAATGGCATTGCTGACATTACGAAGGGGCAGGTGCCCCTGACGGACAGCGATGCGAATGATCAGAACAATCAGCAGGCTTATCACGACAGCAATCGCAATCAGATTTTTTTTCAGCGCATCGAGGTAATGGAGATGGAAATTAATGGAGAGGCCAGTCAGCATGACATAGTTCTGCTGTTTGCCCTGAAATATCGCCTGGCCAGAGGAGGCGATAATCCTGTATGTTTCCATCTTCATTTCGGACCCGGTATCCATCGGTCCCGCAGGATCCTCCACCGTCCAGAGAAAGACATCCCGTGCGCGGCTGTGCTCGCTAAAATCTGCTGAATTCACTGCCGGGCGTAGTGCCGCCCCCTGAGCTGAGCTAAAGAGCACTTCACCCCTGGGATTGAGGAGCAAAAGGGCAACGTTGCGGTAGCTGGCAATTGATTCCTTTATTTTGCTTATTTTTTTATCATCCGGATCCACCGGGGACTGCAGTATACGGTTCAGTGTGGTGCTGATTTGTTGCAGATCGCTGACATCCTGCTCGGCAAAATGATTTTCAACAGAATGCAGCATAAACCAGGTGAAGGCGATAAACGCCAGTATTGTGGACAGGCTGATAAAAAAGGTCAGCCGCAGAGCGAGTGAGAAAGGTCGTCTGGACGGTTTGCTATGCATCCGGGATCTCCAGCATGTAGCCCACGCCCCGCACTGTCTGGATCAGTTTTGTCCCGTAATCGTTGTCTATTTTAGCGCGGAGTCGCTTTACTGCGACATCAATCGCGTTAGTGTCGCTGTCAAAATTCATGTCCCAGACCTGAGAGGCAATCAGGGAGCGGGGAAGAACTTCTCCCTGATGGCGAATGAAGAATTCCAGCAAGCTGAACTCTTTACTGGTGAGCACAATGCGGTTCCCGGCGCGGCTGACTTTTCTGGATACGAGATCAACCGAGAGGTCAGCCACTTTAAGCTGGCTTTCCGTGATCATCGTGTTTCCCCGCCTGAGGAGGGTTCTTACCCGGGCGAGCAGTTCAGCAAACGCAAAGGGCTTCACCAGATAATCGTCCGCACCCAGCTCAAGTCCTTTGACCCTGTGTTCAATCGTGCCAAGGGCCGTCAGCAGTAATACCGGCATCCCCTTTCCGGCACTGCGCAGCATACGGATGATATCCCAGCCGTTTACATCAGGCAGCATGATATCCAGGATGACTAAATCATACTCGGCTGTCATGGCAAGATGATATCCGGTCAGACCATTATCAGCGTGATCCACGACGAACCCCGCCTCTGTCAGCCCCTTGCTGAGATATTCACCTGTTTTAATTTCGTCTTCAACGATTAATATTTTCATCATGCTCCCCCGCTGGCTGCTAATGTCATTTTATTGCGCCCACGATCGTTATCAACGGATTACAGCAAAAATGACAACATTGTCATTATCCTGTCACCCGGCAAACAGAGAGCGTTCGGTAAAGTATCCCTATCAATACTCTGGACTTCGTTTGAACCATTTACCAGGTCTGCCTGTACGAGAAGCGTTATGTTCAAATTAAAATTACTCAGCATCAGTACCATATTCATCCTGGCTGGTTGTGTTTCTCTGGCACCTGAATATCAGCGTCCGCCAGCTCCGGTTCCCCAGCAGTTTTCATTGTCTAAAAACAGTCTGACGCCTGCGGTAAACAGCTATCAGGATACGGGCTGGCGAAACTTTTTTGTCGATCCCCAGGTCAGCAGGCTGATCGGTGAAGCCCTGAATAATAACCGTGATTTGAGAATGGCTGCCCTGAAGGTTGAAGAGGCCCGGGCCCAGTTCAACGTCACGGATGCAGATCGTTATCCCCAACTGAATGCCTCATCCGGGATCACATACAACGGTGGTCTGAAAGGTGACAAGCCGACCACACAGGAGTACGACGCGGGTCTGGAGCTCAGCTATGAGCTCGATTTTTTTGGCAAACTTAAGAACATGAGTGAGGCTGATCGCCAGAACTACTTTGCCAGCGAAGAAGCCCGTCGTGCCGTACACATCCTGCTGGTCTCCAGCGTTTCACAGAGCTATTTCAGCCAGCAACTGGCGTACGAACAACTCCGTATTGCGCGGGAAACGCTGAAAAATTATGAACAGTCCTATGCTTTCGTTGAGCAACAGCTCGTGACCGGGAGTACGAACGTTCTGGCACTTGAACAGGCGAGAGGACAAATCGAAAGTACCCGCGCCGAAATAGCCAAACGAGAAGGCGATCTGGCTCAGGCAAACAATGCCCTGCAACTGGTGCTGGGAACGTACCGCGCACTTCCGTCAGAAAAAGGGATGAAAGGCGGGGAGATCGCACCAGTAAAATTGCCACCAAATCTGTCGTCACAAATTTTGCTGCAGCGACCGGATATTATGGAAGCGGAATATCAGCTGAAAGCGGCTGATGCCAATATTGGCGCAGCGCGAGCGGCCTTTTTCCCCTCCATTACCCTGACCAGTGGTCTTTCCGCAAGCAGTACGGAGCTGTCAAGCCTGTTTACGTCAGGAAGTGGAATGTGGAATTTTATCCCTAAAATTGAAATTCCTATTTTTAATGCTGGCAGGAATAAAGCCAATCTGAAGCTGGCTGAAATTCGCCAGCAACAATCGGTGGTTAATTACGAACAAAAAATTCAGTCAGCCTTTAAGGATGTTTCCGACACGCTTGCGCTGCGCGACAGCCTTAGCCAGCAACTTGAGTCACAGCAGCGTTATCTTGATTCACTTCAGATAACTCTCCAGCGTGCCAGAGGATTATATGCAAGTGGTGCTGTCAGTTACATCGAAGTGCTGGATGCAGAACGTTCCCTCTTCGCTACGCAGCAAACCATTCTCGATCTTACCTATTCCCGACAGGTTAACGAAATTAATCTGTTTACCGCGCTGGGTGGCGGTTGGGTAGAGTAAATTTATTTAATTAATCAGGAAATTAAAAATGCGTAATTCACTTAAAGCCGTTTTATTTGGTGCCTTCTCTGTCATGTTTTCTGCCGGTCTTCATGCTGAAACACATCAGCATGGCGATATGAATGCTGCCAGTGATGCTTCGGTACAGCAGGTTATCAAGGGCACCGGTGTCGTTAAAGACATTGATATGAATAGTAAAAAGATTACCATTTCGCACGAAGCAATCCCTGCTGTGGGCTGGCCTGCAATGACCATGCGCTTCACTTTTGTTAATGCAGACGACGCTATCAATGCCCTGAAAACCGGCAACCATGTCGATTTCTCGTTTATTCAGCAGGGCAATATCTCCTTACTCAAAAGCATTAACGTTACGCAATCCTGATTATCAGTCCGGAGCGAATACATCCAGTGCGCCTGAACATTCATTAAGGGATTACTGTGAATGAATGATCGGGCGCATATGCCAGGTGTTTTGATTTTTCAGCGAGAAATTGTATGGCTTCTTTAAAGATAAAATATGCTGCAATAATTATCAGCAGCCTCATAGCAGGGGGGCTGATATCGGTTACTGCCTGGCAGTATGTAAACTCATCACAAAAAACAGTACAAACCGAACAAAAGGCACCGGAGCGAAAGGTACTTTTCTGGTATGACCCGATGAAACCGGATACCAAATTTGATAAACCCGGAAAATCTCCCTTTATGGATATGGACCTGGTGCCGAAATATGCTGATGAAAGTGGCGATAAAAGCAGTGGCGGGATCCGTATCGATCCAACCCAGGTTCAGAATCTGGGATTAAAAACGCAAAAAGTTACGCGAGGAATGCTGAATTATTCCCAGACAATCCCGGCTAATGTCAGTTACAACGAGTATCAGTTTGTCATTGTGCAGGCGCGTTCTGACGGTTTCGTCGAAAAAGTGTATCCCCTGACGATTGGCGATCATGTGAAGAAAGGCACTCCGCTTATCGATATCACCATTCCTGAATGGGTTGAGGCACAAAGTGAGTTCCTGCTGTTATCCGGTACAGGCGGTACGCCAACCCAGATAAAAGGGGTTCTGGAGCGACTTCGTCTGGCTGGTATGCCGGAAGAGGATATTCAAAGGCTGCGTTCAACCCGCACAATCCAGACCCGTTTTACCATTAAAGCACCTATTGATGGTGTCATTACTGCGTTTGACCTGCGCACCGGAATGAATATTTCGAAAGATAAAGTAGTGGCTCAGATTCAGGGGATGGACCCGGTCTGGATCAGCGCTGCAGTGCCAGAATCTATCGCCTATCTGCTGAAAGATACGTCGCAGTTTGAAATTTCGGTACCGGCTTATCCGGATAAAACATTCCATGTCGAAAAATGGAACATTCTTCCCAGCGTGGATCAGACAACCCGTACGCTTCAGGTCCGTCTCCAGGTTTCTAATAAGGATGAGTTTCTCAAGCCGGGCATGAATGCCTATCTGAAACTGAATACCAAGAGCCAGGAGATGCTGCTGATACCAAGCCAGGCCGTTATCGATACCGGCAAAGAACAGCGCGTGATTACTGTTGATGATGAAGGCAAGTTTGTGCCGAAACAGATCCACGTTCTGCATGAATCACAGCAACAGTCCGGCATTGGCTCCGGCCTGAATGAAGGCGATACCGTGGTGGTCAGTGGCCTGTTCCTCATTGACTCCGAAGCCAATATTACGGGCGCGCTGGAACGTATGCGCCACCCTGAAAAAACAGAAAACAGTATGCCAGCAATGTCTGAGCAGCCTGTAAATATGCATTCAGGGCACTGAGGAGACGACGATGATTGAATGGATTATCCGGCGCTCTGTCGCCAACCGTTTCCTGGTCATGATGGGCGCACTGTTTCTCAGCATCTGGGGCACATGGACGATAATTAACACGCCGGTCGATGCGCTGCCTGACCTGTCAGATGTGCAGGTCATTATTAAAACCAGCTATCCCGGACAGGCCCCGCAGATTGTAGAAAACCAGGTCACCTATCCGCTTACCACCACCATGCTGTCCGTACCTGGCGCAAAAACCGTGCGTGGCTTTTCACAGTTCGGTGATTCGTATGTGTATGTCATTTTTGAAGACGGCACCGATCTGTACTGGGCCCGTTCGCGCGTGCTGGAATACCTGAATCAGGTTCAGGGCAAACTGCCTGCGGGTGTGAGCTCTGAAATCGGCCCGGACGCCACGGGAGTGGGCTGGATATTTGAATATGCCCTTGTCGATCGCAACGGAAAACACGACCTTTCAGAACTGCGCTCTCTGCAGGACTGGTTCCTGAAATTTGAGCTGAAAACCATCCCGAACGTGGCTGAGGTCGCTTCGGTTGGCGGCGTGGTGAAACAGTACCAGATTCAGGTCAATCCGGTAAAACTGTCCCAGTACGGTATCAGCCTGCCCGAAGTGAAACAGGCACTTGAATCGTCTAACCAGGAGGCCGGTGGCTCATCCGTTGAAATGGCCGAAGCGGAGTATATGGTCCGTGCCAGCGGTTATCTTCAGAGCATTGATGATTTTAATAACATCGTCCTGAAAACAGGTGAGAACGGCGTGCCGGTTTATCTGCGGGATGTTGCCCGCGTGCAGACCGGGCCCGAAATGAGGCGTGGTATTGCCGAGCTGAACGGCCAGGGAGAAGTCGCTGGCGGCGTGGTGATCCTGCGGTCGGGTAAAAATGCGCGCGACGTTATCACGGCAGTGAGGGATAAACTGGAGACGCTGAAGGCCAGCCTGCCGGAAGGCGTTGAAATCGTGACCACCTACGATCGCAGCCAGTTAATCGACCGGGCGATTGATAACCTCAGTTCCAAACTTCTGGAAGAGTTTATCGTGGTGGCCATCGTCTGTGCTCTGTTCCTGTGGCACGTACGTTCTGCCCTGGTGGCGATTATCTCTCTGCCGCTTGGCCTGTGTATCGCCTTTATCGTCATGCACTTCCAGGGACTGAACGCCAATATCATGTCGCTGGGAGGGATAGCGATTGCCGTCGGTGCGATGGTGGATGCCGCCATTGTGATGATTGAAAATGCGCACAAACGGCTTGAGGAGTGGGATCATCAGCATCCGGGTGAGCAGATTGACAACGCCACCCGCTGGAAGGTGATTACCGACGCCTCCGTGGAAGTGGGACCCGCGTTGTTCATTAGCCTGCTGATCATCACCCTGTCCTTTATTCCTATCTTTACCCTGGAAGGGCAGGAAGGTCGTCTGTTTGGCCCGCTGGCATTCACGAAAACGTACTCCATGGCGGGAGCGGCCGCACTGGCCATCATCGTCATTCCTATTCTGATGGGATTCTGGATCCGGGGGAAAATTCCTGCCGAGACAAGTAACCCCCTGAACCGGGTGCTGATCAAAGCGTATCATCCTTTGCTGCTGCGGGTCCTCCACTGGCCAAAAACAACCCTGCTGGTTGCGGCCTTGTCCATTTTCACGGTTATCTGGCCACTGAGTCAGGTGGGCGGTGAATTTCTGCCGAAGATTAACGAGGGCGATCTGCTGTATATGCCGTCGACCCTGCCTGGCGTCTCTCCGGCAGAAGCTGCAGCACTCTTGCAGACGACGGACAAGTTAATCAAAAGCGTTCCTGAAGTGGCCTCTGTATTTGGCAAGACCGGTAAAGCAGAGACCGCAACGGATTCCGCGCCGCTCGAAATGGTGGAAACCACGATCCAGCTCAAACCTGAGGATCAGTGGCGTCCCGGCATGACAATTGACAAGATTATTGATGAACTCGACAGGACAGTCCGTTTACCGGGTCTGGCAAACCTCTGGGTGCCGCCTATCCGTAACCGTATTGATATGCTCTCAACCGGGATCAAAAGCCCGATAGGTATCAAAGTGTCCGGGACTGTTCTGTCCGATATCGACGCGACGGCGCAGAGTATCGAGGCGGTAGCCAAAACCGTGCCTGGCGTGGTGTCTGTCCTGGCTGAGCGACTTGAGGGCGGGCGCTACATCGATATCGATATCAACCGGGAGAAAGCCTCCCGCTACGGGATGACGGTAGGTGATGTCCAGCTGTTCGTCTCTTCAGCAATCGGAGGTGCTATGGTGGGTGAGACGGTTGAAGGGGTGGCCCGGTACCCTATTAACATTCGCTACCCGCAGGATTACCGGAACAGTCCGCAGGCGCTGAAACAGATGCCGATCCTGACCCCGATGAAGCAGCAGATCACGCTGGGCGATGTCGCGGATATTAACGTCGTTTCTGGACCAACCATGCTGAAAACCGAAAATGCCCGGCCAGCCAGCTGGATTTATGTTGATGCCCGCGGCAGGGACATGGTGTCGGTGGTTAACGACATTAAGACGGCCATCAGCGAGAAAGTGAAACTGAGACCGGGAACCAGTGTGGCATTCTCCGGACAGTTTGAACTGCTTGAGCATGCCAACAAGAAACTGAAGCTGATGGTGCCGATGACGGTGATGATCATTTTCATCCTGTTGTATCTGGCATTCCGCCGGGTTGACGAAGCCCTGCTGATCCTGATGAGCCTGCCGTTCGCCCTGGTTGGCGGAATATGGTTCCTGTACTGGCAGGGCTTCCATATGTCAGTGGCGACCGGAACCGGGTTTATCGCCCTGGCCGGGGTGGCAGCAGAGTTTGGCGTGGTCATGCTGATGTATCTGCGCCATGCCATTGAAGCGCACCCGGAATTGTCCCGTAAAGAGACGTTCACACCGGAAGGTCTTGATGAAGCCCTCTATCATGGTGCCGTACTGCGTGTCCGGCCGAAAGCCATGACCGTGGCGGTGATCATTGCGGGTCTGCTGCCAATACTCTGGGGAACCGGCGCAGGTTCAGAAGTCATGAGCCGTATTGCTGCGCCAATGATTGGTGGGATGATCACGGCTCCGCTGCTGTCCCTGTTCATTATTCCTGCCGCCTACAAATTAATCTGGCTGCGCAGACATAAAAAAAGCGTGTCATAACCCTGAAAGGGCGCCCCCAGTGGGCGTCCTTCTGCACTGATTCACCCTGACGTCAGGGTTTATATCGATAATATACAGAGGTGAGTATGAAAAAAGTGGTTCTAATGGCCCTGGCTCTCGGCCTGTCACTGCCTGCAATGGCGAGTGAAAAAGTCATTGATATGTACAAATCTGAAAACTGTGGCTGTTGTTCCCTGTGGGGCAAAGCGATGGAAAAAGACGGGTTCGAAGTGCGAACTCACGTCATGAATGATCAGGCGCTGTCAGCCCTGAAAGAAAAGCATGCTGTTCCTGCTGGACTACGAAGTTGTCATACCGCGGTTGTAGGTAATTTGATCATTGAAGGCCATGTGCCTGCGGCAACGATACATAAGGCCATGCAGTCTGGTTCGGGTATATACGGTCTCGCCACCCCCGGTATGCCAGCAGGAAGTCCGGGAATGGAGATGGGGGCCCGAAAAGAGGCTTACGATGTTATCGCATTCTCACCGGAGGGCAGTAAAAAAGTCTTCCAGCGAATCGAATAGTCAGCGGAACGGCTGATAACGGGACGCCGGCAGCAGGCACTCTTATGCCGGCGGCATTCGTGGTAATCGCATCCATGACATATCCTGAAGACAGAAAATGCTTCAGATATGCATAAGGAGAGTTACTGTGAAAAATGACAATGCAGTGGAACATAACAACCAGACTGCTTCTGAGCAGACATCATCCCCGGACGAGAGTCACGCATTGCATAAGGTGAGAGATCCCGTGTGCGGGATGGTCATCCTGCCTGACAAGGCGCACAGCAGCATTCGATACCAGGACCATCAGCTTTATTTCTGCTCCGCCAGCTGTGAGAGCAAATTTAAAGCCCATCCCGATCATTATTTTACCGAAGATGCCAGTGAACATCACCATCACCACGACCACCATGAAGTCAGCCCTGATAAGATAAAACAGTCTCACCGCCAGGCGGAGAAAGAGATTTCTGAAGGTGTGTGGACATGTCCGATGCATCCGGAGATACGCCGTAGTGGTCCCGGAAGCTGTCCTGTCTGTGGAATGGCACTGGAGCCGCTCGTAGCTA
>OGSN01000081.1_pt1 | contig 41262 bp, 47 predicted proteins | sample 1573891 | NCBI WGS metagenome assembly OGSN01 (sample SAMN03295857, study PRJEB24534) | human gut metagenome | isolation source: fecal sample 7 from infant 8 | host: Homo sapiens | place: USA: Pittsburgh, PA | collected 2014-07 | reverse complement strand
GGACTTCGGGGGAAAAACGAGTATTTTTAGTCATCCTGTTTACCTCTTTCTCAGGGAGTTTAGTCTCCAGGATTTCCGGGGCGGTTCAGTCACCTGAACAACAGAGAAAAAACAAAGATCGCTGATGCCCTGAGACAAACATATCCCCTGACAGAATTACTGCATGTTCTGGGCCTTGCCCGTAGCAGTTATTTTTATCACCGGGCTGCACTGAAAGCCGGTGATAAATACGCCACGATACGTACGATGCTGACAGATATCTTTAACAGTAACTACCAGTGTTATGGTTATCGTCGCCTGCATGCGATGCTCAGACATGAGGGGGTTCGGCTATCAGAAAAGGTTGTACGCAGACTTATGGTGGAGGAACAGCTTGTCGTCAGCCGTAACCGTCGTCGCCGCTACAGCTCATATTGCGGATAAATCGGACCAGCTCCGGACAACCTTGTCGCCAGAGATTTTAAGGCGGAGCAGCCTAATCAGAAATGGCTGAGTTTGTGATCCACTACAAGGATTATTGGCATCAACAAGGAGTACAGGCGACTCTTATGACAACGCGATGGCGAAGAGCATCAATGGTCTTTACAAAGCAGAGGTAATACACCGTAAGAGCTGGAAAAAACGGACAGAAGTGGAGCTGACCACACTCACGTGGGTGGACTGGTATAACAACCAACGATTGCTGGAAAGGCTGGGCCATATCCCACCGGCAGAAGCAGAAAAAGCGTATTATGCTTCCATGGGAAACTATGATCTGGCAGCCTGATTTCACAGATAAAACATTATCCAAGAAACCTAGGGCAGTTCACTTTTGTCATGTAAGTCACCTCTGACCGAGAGTTTACTCACTTAGCGACGTGTCCACTATTGCTGGGTAAGATTACGTTCAAAAGATACTGATACAAAGTGTAAACAGACTCAACAATGGCAGACAACCCACGGTCTTGGATAATCCCTTTGTCTTTATTTTGTGGTCTCTTCAGTTTTACATTGAGTTGAACTATGGGGTTTTCTTGTGAATCACGAAAGACTTCCCAATCAAAAAAACCATTTTCATCGACATAAAGACTCCCCCCCATATTTTGAACAATAATAAAAGGATTTTTCTTTGACGAAGATGCAAAATATGTCATTACGTTGCTATTTTTAACCACCTTTGTATAGTCATCAGAGAATTCAATGTAATTTGATTGAACTAATGATAAATCACTTTTTTCGGACACACCCAAAAATAATGACTCATAACAAATATTTGATGACACTTTTAAACCCCGATACAGAATTGAATCAATATCTATATCAGTTGAGTTGGTGAAATAATTAGAATCTATGGTCGCAGGTTTATTTTTTATCCCTGACTTTTCCCAAAAAGGAAATAGCTTCTCCTTGCTCTTTATCTTCCATTCCCCCGATTGAATAAAAACACTCATATTTGTGTTATAAACATTGCCATAAACTAACCCATACATATTTAATATAAAAAGACGATTGGACTTGTCCTGTAAATATGCTTTAAACAAGTTTTTTGTTAGAGAAACCCGGCTCCCCTCTTTGAATCCAAATTCTGGTGACTCTGAAAAAATCACAATATCAACATTTTTAAAGGAGTCTATGACATCTTTTATTTTTGTAAGATCTCCTCCGCGTTTAACAAAAAGTCCAGTCTGAACAAGCAAAACATTATATTTATCATACACCCAATCATGTGAATAACCACCAGAAACAAAAGACACAAAAACAAAAAATAAAAAAACACATTTTTTTCTGTTAAAAATAAGTATACCACTAGAGAACAAAAATAAAGCAATAAAATTAAAATACGCATTTTCAAAGCGCGGAGTAAATCTTACTAACTCTTCAAATTGATAGAGTAGCACCATTGGATGAATAGGTATAATAACATCGAAATTATACACCCCTAAAAAAAGCGGAGGTATCATTCCTATAACAAACGCCTTTCTTTTATCATGCCTAAAAAAAAACAGAGTAACAAGATGTAAATTGACAATGAACAAAAGTAAAAATGGCGCCACAAAAAAACTATTTATAGCAATATTCCATGAACACTGACCAAAACATGAAACAAAAAAAACAAAATTGTATATTAACAATAAAAAAACATTCATTTTGTTGCTTTGTTTCTTAAATCTAAAAAAGAAAAAGAAATACAAGAAAATTAACAAGATAGATTCGTTATACATAATTATCTTATTTACCCGTTTGTTTTAGTATGGGGGGGAGGGGTAACCAAGAACCAGAATAGAATGGTTTTCTTTATACTCTAATTTTACATGGAGTTATTTTTTTATTTTTTCTAGCATAAAATAATTAGTGGCCTGCTCTTGTATCTTCATGGGTAGTTCCGACCTTAAATCACTCTCCTGATATGTATAGACGCTGCCACAGATACAAATATAAGCTCTGTTATTCACTATTGCTGACCATATTCTATTACATGCACTTACTTGTTTATCTCACCATTATGCTAAAATAAAGAAAACACAAAGAACATTTGCTTTCAAAAACGCGTAAAAATGTATATGTTCAACTAACCAATACTTTATATACTTGGTTTACTCTCTAAGTTTTTCATCATAATAAATCCCTTAGACATACCTTAATGGTATACACTCCTATTGTACCAATTACAAAATACAAAACTGCATATATTAACATACTAGCATATGACGTTATTATTATAACTTATTTTTTATCGCTTTTACGTCTCTAGAAATCACTTGCATTAAGGGGAGAAATAACATAAGTATGATTGAACTACACTATCTCTCCTTATTATAATCTCTTAAACTATACAAAATTAAAATTTAAAGCTCCATCAGTTGATGGAGCTCAGCAAACACTATGTCTAAATTATTTCATCCAAAGTATGAATTCAGGCCACCACCCCGTAACTCGATTACCATTAGGTAAACCATCGGCATTGCATGAGAGCCCTGGTTTCAAATAGCACTGAAATTTCTTGGTTGAATGGTACCCTGACTTGTCGTTTTCAGGGGCATAACCATATGTTCCACTAATATCGATAGCAGAGGCATATCCTTTATTTATATATTCATTACACTGTGAAGAGTCTCTCCATTTTACTTTTGGACTCGTCCCTGCAATAAAGTCGACACAACTTGCTGGGTTTACCGATGGTTCAGGCACCTTCTGTGCAGCCATAGAAGAGGAAGAGCTAATCAATAAAATCCCAACATATATCTTTTTTAACATTTAACACTCCATAACTCGATTGTTACTTGGTATAGAATTTTTTCTTGCCAAAACTAATTACTGTTCGCTTTTCAAGCTGTTTAACACATCACCCTCAAAAAAAGATACATAACAGTTTTACATCACTTATTTTATGAGACTTGTGTGAAATCAATGCTGCATCTTTCTAAATCAACTTTCAATATCTAACTTTTGTGAAGATTATGATTGTTTGTTAATGCACAAAATTAACCATCACAATCCCCCCCCCTAACAACTTACAATGATTATCTTATAAGCTTACATATTACTACAATACACAGATTAAAAAATATATAAAAAAGAGGAATAAAATATCAATATTTTAAAAGTACATGCTCAATTATATTGATATGTCCATATTCAGAATATATGGTTACTATGCTCATACAATAGAGCAATTTTGCTTGTAGATTCATGTATAGACATTTAAATAACCAATCGATGAATCGCCACGGGTTTAACAGACACCTCAGAGTCATTTAAGATGGCTTAAAGAGAGGTGCCCATGAGCGGTAAGCGTTATCCCGAAGAGTTTAAAACTGAAGCAGTCAAACAGGTTGTTGATCGCGGTTATTCTGTTGCCAGCGTTGCAACACGTCTCGATATCACCACCCACAGCCTTTATGCCTGGATAAAGAAGTACGGTCCGGATTCTTCCACTAATAAAGAACAGTCAGATGCTCAGGCCGAGATCCGCCGTCTCCAGAAAGAGCTGAAACGGGTTACCGACGAACGGGACATATTAAAAAAAGCCGCTGTAGATTCAATTGGTCAACGCAACAGTTATGTGAAAACATGGGGTTGCGGAGGTTTTTTGAATGAGACGAACATTTACAGCAGAGGAAAAAGCCTCTGTTTTTGAACTATGGAAGAACGGAACAGGCTTCAGTGAAATAGCGAATATCCTGGGTTCAAAACCCGGAACGATCTTCACTATGTTAAGGGATACTGGCGGCATAAAACCCCATGAGCGTAAGCGGGCTGTAGCTCACCTGACACTGTCTGAGCGCGAGGAGATACGAGCTGGTTTGTCAGCCAAAATGAGCATTCGTGCGATAGCTACTGCGCTGAATCGCAGTCCTTCGACGATCTCACGTGAAGTTCAGCGTAATCGGGGCAGACGCTATTACAAAGCTGTTGATGCTAATAACCGAGCCAACAGAATGGCGAAAAGGCCAAAACCGTGCTTACTGGATCAAAATTTACCATTGCGAAAGCTTGTTCTGGAAAAGCTGGAGATGAAATGGTCTCCAGAGCAAATATCAGGATGGTTAAGGCGAACAAAACCACGTCAAAAAACGCTGCGAATATCACCTGAGACAATTTATAAAACGCTGTACTTTCGTAGCCGTGAAGCGCTACATTTTACACCGGAAGCAGACCTTTTTTGTGTGGCAGCAGTCCGGTGATGAACAGCACCACTGTGTGTAACCCATCAGCGTGGTCCCGCAGGCCATGATTTTTGTCACCGATTCAATGGCTACCGGACGCACTGAACCTTCCGGATGCTTCTCCAGCCAGTTAAGCCAGCGGTTTCCCTGCTGAAAAATATCGGCAAAACGGGGAAGCATGAATTACGCAGGGGGAAGATGTGAGGTGCAGCACTGCGGACAGATAAAGGGATGTATCGTGCACACGGACAGAAAATTTTTCCAGGACATGGGGAACATGGTGACATTACCGTCGGGCTCACCAACTATCCATACAGTTGTTTCATAATTGCCGGTGGCATCTTCTTCAAACTGGTATGGAATATCTTTCTCCATACAGTAATCGGCAGCGCTGGCGAAGTCGGGAAAAAACAGCCCGGCTTCATTATCTGTTCCTCCGGCGCAGGGGACCACCCGCCATCGCAACAGGGGGGCTGAGCGGGATTTTTGTTTGCGAGGTTTAGCTGAACGGGCCATATAACCACCTGAAAGACAGTGACATTGTCTGTTTTTATAACGGTAGTCTCAGGCCATGACAAGCCGCAACCGCCAGGCTGCCTACTCGGCGCTGGACTGCTGTAACCGTGAGGCACTGCACTGGACGGTCACTACGGGCGGCTTCGACAACGAGCTTCCGGCGTTTCCAGTAGAGTGGCTAACGGATAATGGTTCATGCTACCGGGCTAATGAAACACGCCAGTTCGCCCGGATGTTGGGACTTGAACCGAAGAACACGGCGGTGCGGAGTCCGGAGAGTAACGGCATAGCAGAGAGCTTCGTGAAAACGATAAAGCGTGACTACATCAGTGTCATGCCCAAACCAGACGGGTCAGCAAAGAACCTTGCAGAAGCGTTCGAGCATTATAACGAATGGCATCCGCATAGTGCACTGGGTTTATCGCTCGCCACGGGAATATCTACGGCAGCGGGTAACGTCAACTTAAGATACAACAACTGTCTGAATATCGTGGGTCAAGGACAGTAAAACTGTTCTGGTTAAACCCAAAGTGCCGAGAAAAGGACTGATTCATTCAGTCGTTGGGTCTGTTCACTGGTCGAGCGCGGAGGATACTGGCGTGCCGTTGTAGCTATCGTCGCCAAAAACGCAAGGCTGTGCTGGGCATCATTGCATTACGGTGATGATTTCAGGCTGTATTCAGCCAGCTAAAGCACGAAGTAACAGTATAACCATCTGACCTTCAACTCGTTGATGATAAAGGGTTAGACCCCGTGAAATCTATCTGTCTATTGTACAGAATATACATATCCGATAAACGAACAAGAACTTCACGAGCGTCTTTCATCATGGGCTGAATCGATGCCGATTCATCATGACCGTTTATAGTACCGCAGTCTTTCCCCTTTATTTTAACCGTAGTGTAGACAGAAACCGAAAATACTGGCGTTGACATGCCGGGGAAGCCCTTATAGTACAATAATTGCCGATATCCAAACTGACCACTATATAGATTCTAGCGGCGGAGAGCATGGTGCTAGGCTGTACTGGGTAAGCAGCCGTGAAACGACTATACTCACCCAATAAATAACGACCAACAGAGAGTATTAGGCTACAAAAATATCGTGAACGAGATTTTTGATAGCCATAAAAAACGGATCCCATGCCAAGATACAGGGGATTCAGTGATTTTATTGTTTCATTCTAGCGCTGCCTGATATACTGAAGGTATTTTTTTGGAGACATGCCATAATATTGTCGAAATACCCTTATAAAATATGAAGCAGAGTTAAACCCTAAAGATTCAGCTATAGTATAGACGTTTTTATGGGTTGTCCTAAGTAAAATTGATGCATTTTTCATTTTTATATCTAAAGTTACTTTTTTAAATGTTAAATTTTCTCTTTGCAAACTCTTCCTTAAACTGGAGTCGCTCAAGAACATTTTCTTACTAACATCATGAATTGTCCAGTTTTTAGATAAATCACTCTCAATGATATCAATAACACGATCTACAAATGTAAATAAAGATGTTGATACTAATGAATTTATGATCTCTTCATCGTTCATAAAGCATGATAAAATATATGAACATTGAAAATGTGTAATCTTTTTTCTCGATAATAGATTATAAATAATCCCCTTTGAACCCTCATTAAGTTTAGTAACAAACTCTTTCCTAACGTTGCTCTTCACGTTGGGGGTGATTCTATATAAGAAATGTATAAACTCATCACTAATATATAACACCTTCATGTTCATGCTCATGTCGCATCTTTTTTTTAAAACTGTAACATCATAATTATTATTTTTAGTTAATAACAGCAGTGAATCATCATTCACGACTATAGTATTCCCTGTTTTGTCTTTTAGGTTAATTATATAACCACCGGAATATAAGATCATTGCCTTATAGATTCTATAATTACGTAATAATATTTTTTCCTCTGTAGCAGGTATATTATTAGTTACGCAGGCTATGTTACTAATCATTAATATGCCACCAACCATTTAACACAATAAGAACGCAATCATTCCACAAAATCTCAAAAAAAACCAACAGCATGTATAAAATTGCATTTTTTTAATATAAAGCTATCATTTTGGTCAGTTAAAAATCAAAGGGAGCATCATGTTGATGAAAATTTTGTTAGTTAGTTCGCGGGTTATGATGCTTTATAATTACTCATTGTTTTATATATATTACGGATAACAACATTTATTTATGTCTATCTAAGAAATGAAATTAATTCATAAATATAATATTTGATTTTTGGAGGGAGGTAGCAACTTCTACAGTGAGCTATATGTGACCCCTTTGTAGCAGTGATACTCTTGACAAGAGTTCTTTCGGTATAATGATGTCAGCGCCAGTGATATAAGACGGTAATGGGGATGCGGACGATTTCCTGGACTCTCAGGAGATGAAACATGTTTACTGAAGAGGAAAAAATCCGCGCCATTGAGCTTTATTTCAAATATGGTATTAACCACGGCTGCTGTCTGGCGTTTACCAGCAGAACTCTGGGTTGAGCCTGTTTAGGATTCTGTGTAAATGCCTTTTCTCAGAAGTGACCGTCCAGGCGGTCACCGAACTCGATAATAAAGCGGCTCATTGCCATACGCCAGTCCTTCAACGGCATCGCCCATTTCTGGGACGCAGACTGGATTGCCAGCCACACCACTTTTTTCACCGAGTCGTCTGTCGGGAACACTTTACGCTTTTTGATCGCATGGCGGATCACGCTGTTTAGCGACTCGATGGCATTCGTCGTATAGATCACTTTGCGGATGTCCGTCGGATAAGCGAAGAACGTGGCAAGATTCGGCCAGTTAGCCTGCCAGCTTCGGCGTTACAACAGTCACCGCACAAAACGGGAAGAATACCTGTTGATGAGTGGAGATGAGTTCATGGAAAGGTTCTCCTGGCATGTGGCAGATAAGGGGTTCCGTATGGTGAGGTACTACGGTTTCCTGAGCCCGGTGAAGCGCCGGTTACTGGAAGATGTTGTGTACGTCATAACGGAAACGGTGAAAAAAACGGCGAGGCAAATCAGGTGGAGAGGGATGTATCAGAGGTTACTGAAGATTGACCCGCTGAAGTGCGTGCTGTGCGGCAGTCAGATGCGATTTACGGGGCTGAAGCGGGGCTACCGTCTGGCAGAACTGGTAGTGATGCATGAGCCCCTGGCCCGGATGCGGTGGTGCGGCTGAGAGCCGCAGAGGGTAAGTTGCGTCCATTTTCAGGGGAATGGAGTAAAAAACCATCAGTGATACGCAGTATCAATCGATAAGATCCATTTAATTGACGGCGGTGCACTCATGGCACGCAGGTAGTGTTGAATAAACATCCATTTTTGGATGTTTTTTAATCTTTTTAGGGTTTAAATTCCTATCGATCAAGCTAGTAAGACTGATGTAGCGGCAACTTGAATTATCTTTATACAGAAAGATTACATATCAACGAAGCGATGTACCCGCTCACGCTGATAATCGTTGGTGTCTATGGTAAGGTGCTGCCGCCACAAAATAGCACATCAGTATAGCTGATTATGCCGTGGAAATATTGCTTAATAGCAGGTTCCCCCCCGACAATCTATCTGTTTTCCCGCGTATGCCACAGACGTAATACATAGATAGTCTGACCAGTGAGTTCGTAGCGAATTTCGTACTCACCTGCAAAAATACGTCTGACCTCCCTGGGTTCAAACTGAAATAACTGTTCCCCCATATGTGGATGAGTTAACAGAATGACCGGTGCCTGTGTCAGGGACTGCACCGTTCTGGCTGCAGCAGGTTTACTGGCCAGCATCAGAAAATCATATAACCGCGCCAAATCAGAAAGCGCCTTACTGGTCCACTTCAGTTCCATCAGTGTGGCACCGGTAACGGATTCTCAGTACAGAGGCTGTCCGCCCAGGCCTGTACAGCCTGATGGTCGATAACCTGTCCGGATGTCACATCGTCCAAGGCTTCTAACGTCAGGCGATTACGCTCCTCCTCATGGGCAAGCCATGCAGAAAGCGCCTGTTTGATAACCCAGGCCCGGGAGCGTTCCAGCCTGGCGGCCATCTGGTCGACTTTATCAGCCATAAGTAATGGTACATGCGCGGTAATTACTTTTGTTGCTTGTGCACTATTGTTTTTCATTTGCATATCCGATTAGTTGTTAATCATATTTAATTATAGTGATTACTTTCAGACGGAACAAGGCAAATAATGCGCGTCAGCGCATGTAAGGCGGTATATGGAGGTTACATGTAGCACAAGTGTAAAACCGCCGAAGCCCGGCGTAAGCCGGTACTGATTGATAGATTTCACCTTACCCATCCCCGGCCCTGCTAAGCTATACCTGCTTTCAGCCATGACAGAGCTTCTGTGCGCGGTCGGAGTGGTCCCGACGAGGGTGTACCCGAAGTCGGGGCGTATCTCCGCGTTAGCGGGCCGTCAGGGCCGCTTACGAGCGTGTATTCAGTACGTCCAGCCAGAAGACTGACAGCGATGAGAATGTAGTTACAACATTCATAATTAAAAGCGATGTTGTTCCCGCCCTTTGGGCGGGGGCGGCCTCGCTTTTCAGTTATGAGGGAGGGGCTTTGTGGTTTCAGTTCTGCGCTGGACCGGGGTTTTTCCGGGGTCTGTTTTTGCATGTTGTAACTAAATTGGCTCCGGGTCGGGGCCCGCCGCTTGCGGTGGGAGGTGCATATCTGTCTGTCCACAGGACAGGCAGTGAACAGGTTTTCTTTTTAAATGAATGTAATTAAGTAGTTTAAAGGAGATATAAACAGGTGTTTAAAAGATACATTGCACCCTGTAACGCTGGCGGCTGGCGCTTTATGGCATGAACGGTTGTAACCTTATGGGGAAGTCCCTTGCAGTTTAATGTGGATAAGCAAAATTACCCGTCTGTGAGGCGTGTTTTGTATCGAAAACAGGGGGGACCGGATGCATCTGAAAGTGGATGATGAGGTTATTTTTTGTATGTGGTGCTGATTTTTTGTGCGCTGACGGACTTCAGGCGTGCGGATGCCTCCGGCGCAGGCCGGATTATTCTGAGGAGGTCACTTTCAGGGGGAAGCGGTGGCCAGCCGGCTGTAATTTCGGTTACGTGACAGAATCATACGCTCCTTCACACGACGCTCCACTTCACGTTTTACCGCCTCACGACTGGCAGTGAAGCGCCCTTCCGCGATTTCACGCGTCAGCTGCCGTTTCACCAGGGTGACGATATCCTGACGTTCCCTGCCCGCATCACGACGCGCACGGGCACGCTTTATTCCCCGGGACTTAAGCTCTGTCTGGTAACTGCGGAAACGCTCACGGACAAAACGCCAGGCTTTCGCTATCAGCTCATCCATACCCAGGGTATCCAGCCCCTGCTTTTTGCGCTGTCTGTTTTCCCATTCAACACGACTGCGGCGCGCAGCTGCCACTGCCTCCTCAGACACATCGAGAGCGGCAAACAGCGCCAGTGTGAACGTGATGTCGGTCGGAATGTAGCACCCGATAAGCGGGTCATATTCCGTCTGGTAGGTAATCAGTCCCAGCTCTGACAGGAACGTCAGAGCCCGGGTGGCCCGGGTGATGGAGAGTTTTCCGGCAGCAGACTCCGTCGCCAGTCCGCACTCAATGGCCAGTGTGGTGATGGAGCACTGGACGCGGTTGGCCAGCGGGTCATAGTGGAAACACAGCCCCTGCAGGAGCGCATCAATAGCCCGTCGACGCAGCACCGGTGGCATGCGCCGACGCAGTCCCTTCGAACGGGCATGCGCCACACGAATGGCGAAATCAAAACGGGAGGTGAAGCCCACCGCCTTTTCCATCAGTTTTTCGCAGAACTTCAGCGTTCCGGCACCTTTACGGGGTGTAAACACCGGATTCGGGTTCTTTACCTGGCGGTAATACGTTTGTTGAAGATCAGTCACACCATCCTGCACTTATGTTGCACAGAAGGAGTGAGCACAGAAAGAAGTCTTGAACTTTTCCGGGCATATAACTATACTCCCCGCATAGAGCAACAGCTTCTATGCAGTTTCTTGTTAGCCCCGATAATCTTTATCACTCGCCAAAGTTAAAGAAGATTATCGGGGTTTTCACTTTTCTGGCTCCTGTAAATCCACATCAGAACCAGTTCCTTGCCACCTTACGGCGTGGCCAGCCACAAAATTCCTTAAACGATCAGTAATCTAGCACTAATCTTCTGAACACTCAAGAATGTAAGCCCATCATCACATGCATCGTTTTTGCGCTTCACTTTTTATCAGTGCGGTCAGAACTTCAGCCTGAGTCAGGCCATCTTCATGACACATTTGCATGAGCATGGCCTTATACTTTGGTTCAAGAAATACTTTTACTTCCTTGAACGAAGCTCTTTTACGGGCCACTGATAATCTTTGTTTCTCTGCATCAGAAAGCGGATTCCCCTTTCTGTATGCTCGTTTTGCGCCAGATGAGGAAGTCACTGCATTTTCTGTCTGCGACATCTCGCCTCCTCAATACTCAAACAGGGATCGTTTCGCAGAGGATACTACAGTTTTTTGAAATCAGCGACTTGAGAATTGTGACGAAGATCTGTGTTGGCGCACAAATCAACGGGGATTACTGTCGTTTAATGTGATTTAAACTGTGAAATAGTATGGTTTTCAGTTATGGAAACGCCGGGAGCGGGGAAAACTTGCTTTTTCCCGTTTCCGGGGTTGGACAACTGAGCAACGCGAAGGCGTCAGCTACGATGTTCCGGGGACTGCTGATCAGCCCCTGTTGTATTCAGCCATTCTCCGGTCATCTGCAGCAGTTTTCTGGCATCGTGGCTTCTGAGCAACGGAATACCAGCCTGCCTCAGAACCTCTTCCAGAAGAATATCCCGGCGTCTGCGTTCCGGTCGTAAATGGCTGGCATCATCCAGCTCTACTGCTGCAACAATACTGAACGAACGCCGCTCAACGATAACCACATCAACATGCCACTGAGACACCATCCTGAATAACTGCCACCACTGGCGTGATCGTGGCCGGATATTCCCGTTCAGCTGGACGATATCCGCGACCCGTACCTGCGGACACAGATACCACCGCTTCATATCCACAATTCTGAACAGTCCTTTCATAAAACGGACTTCCCTTTCTGTCAGCAGCGTCTTCTGACGTTGCCAGCATTCACCGCCGGACAGTATTCGCTCTGCATCACCGGTCCGTATACCTGCCGCATGCAACTGCATCAGCAAAGGAGAATGCTGATTTACACTTCTGAGGATAATCCGGATAAGTAACGCTGCAATAATCAGAACAATGAGAATAAAAATAATCAGCTTCATTGTTTATCTGCTCCTGGTAATTAATTATGCTGAATTATTACCTTACATATTTCCATATCTCTTTTGGTATCCTGTCATATAACTTTCCGGTGATTAATTCCGCTAACCGGTGGTCTGCTGCTGAATTAAATGATTCACGTTCACTGGTTGATAAACTGTCTCTGTTTTTATGAATAATTTTTTCCAGCGTATTGACTGATGAACATCGCCGTAACTGATACAGCCATTCCTGTTTTGTTTTTGCCATTTTTATTCCCGCTGAGAACAGATGAATGATAAGATTGCCAGCGCTTTATTTACGGTGTCTCCATATCCAGGGGGGAACCGGATCAGCATCTGACCAGAGCCCACGTTTTTGTTGTCTGGCTTCGTTCTGAAAGACAGGCAGCACGGGATCTGTGTTGTACTGCTCATATACCCAGGCAGCCCCGGCCCGGACCATAAACTGATTAACATTCATTCCGTCTGGTGCATAAACCTGCCCGAGAATACGACCATAACGATCTCGCTGAAAATATGTGACGGTAACCGTTTTTCCTGCAACCAGTGATTTCATCATGTCCGTTGACCACCGGCCATAATCCTGTTTCTTTTCCGGTGCATCAATATTTATCAGCCTGATCCGCACTGCCTTCCGTGAGTCCATGACCTCGATGGTATCACCGTCCAGTACACGAACAACCCGTCCATGAATATCTGCACACAATACCGGCCATGAAAAGATAAATAATACCAGTGGAATATATTTCCTCATGTTATTCTCCATATCAGATAAATGGCACCTGTATTTCAGGTAATCCTGAATATCGCAGTACACACTGAATAACACCTTATTTTGTGAAATTAATCACAAAATATAAAATCACGACTTAATACGGAAAAAACTCTGTGCTACTCAGAACTGTCCGGTCATACTGCCCGACCGGATATTAAAAAAAGAAAATCTCATGCATTATTCAGCCTTCTGAATCCCTGGAGTAATGAAGGCTGCTTTTTCGTTACACCCTTCCCCGGCAGCGCCGGTGGCAGTGTTCAGCCCTTTTTCGGGCAAACTGCTGCCAGTCTGTCCGGGGTGCAACACCGGCAGCCCGTCGCCATGCTTCTGCCGCTTCCAGAATAACGGCCCGGCTTCCGGCACTCTGGTAACGCCAGACCTGACCGTTCCGTGAACGGTTTCTGAATCCATTCATTTTCCTGTCCCCCCTTTAGTTGTCAGTATTATTATGATAATAAAAATAATCAGTTTCACCATACTCTTTCCCTTTTTTATCTGATAAACGGATACTGAATTAATAAATTCATTTTCCTTACCACCGACTTATTCTGTTTCTTATCAATGCATTTCCTCACAGAAGAATTAATGCTGCCGGGATATTCATACACACCACATATACCGCTGATGTTTCAGTGATTATTCCCGATGCTGAAACGGAAAGGCGCTTTTCTTTCCCGTCTTCTTACGCGCTGAGCACCCGAATCTGTGATTCAGGCGATGTTTTTCTCCTCCATATATTCACTTTTTTCACCATGTCTGGCAAAGTGAATAATGCTCATATCAGATCCTGCTCAGGGTACTGGCTAAATGGACCGGACCGTGGAAGCAATTCCCCGGTTTTTCTTTGCCGCGCACATTTTTTGAATTAAATCACACATTTTATTGTTCCTGCTTGTCCTGCCAGGAAAATATGTTACAGGTATTATGTCGTTTAGTCCGATTCAGCTTACAGACAGGGATAACCTTCTGGTTCACCATAATAACAATCATCCTTAATTCCCCTTTTCAGCCCCCTTCGCTCCGCAACCGCAACGGGGGCTGTTTTTATCTGAGTACAGCTGCGATACCTCATGCTTTATTCTCCTTTTTCGCCTTTTTCCAGATTATCTTTTTCTCCCTGACTTCTGTGACTCCCCGACGAACCAGTTCATTCCTTATCGCCACTGCCCGGGTTTTGTTCCATTCGTCACGCATGTGTGACTTTAAATAATTATTAAATGTTTCGACGGACACAGGCATATTACCGGCTCCGCTGCCGGCTATCTGCTGCAGCTTTCCTGCCCAACGGCTGACGATATCACTTTCAGGAACAGAAGGTTGTTTCAGGCAGTTACTTTTGTCTGCACCAGACTCACCGGCAGCAGCAATACTTTCCGGTACATCACGACGGATGCAGGTAATACCGGCTTCTTTCAGCGTCCTGATAACACCGTCATATCCCTTATCCGATGAAATGATGTGGTATGTTTTATCTTTCCCTGCTGCACAACAGCTTATCCGCCCCAGCTCCAGAACAAGATGAAAATCGACATTATTCCTGGACACACCACTCACCTGCCTGATAGTGATTCTCGCACCTTCAGGAAAAGAGTCTGCAGGAAGAACAACGACGTTCTGCTGTGGCCCGACAAAAATAATCAGTTCCCCATACTGCTCAAGGGAAATATTTTTCAGGCTGCCACAGTTTTCATAATCAATAAGGGCTGCCAGGGTGTTTTTATCTGTACTCGTATTATTTTCTTCCATGTTTTTACCTTTTATTCATAACAGGGTGAGCAATGACAAAAAATATTTTATTTCCGGGAACACCATATAAAAAGAAAGACTTCCCTCGTGAATATTCAGGCGCATATTAAACGACGTCTTGTTTTATGAAATCAATCACAAAACAGCACGCTATTACTTAATACAGCAATAATCCTGTGATAATGAATGCTGACTGGTCATACTGCCAGGCCAGATATAAAAAAGAAAAATCTCATGCATTATTCAGCCTTCTGAATACCTGGAGTAATGAAGGCTGCTTTTTTCGTTACACCCTTCCCCGGCTGCGCCGGTGGCAGTGTTCAGCCCTTTTTCGGGCAAACTGCTGCCAGTCTGTCCGGGGAGCAATTCCGGCGGCCTGACACCACGCCTCAGCAGCCTCCATCCAGAATCCACGGATTTCCAGATTAACAGCCCTGTGTCCGGTACGCTGCCAGCGCCAGACCTGGCCGTTTCGTGAACTGTTTCTGAATCCATTCATTTTCCTGTCCCCCTTTAGTTGTCAGTATTATTGTGATAAATAATTCAGTGGACTAGTTTTCTTTCGGGTACGGAAGTTATTTCCTTTTAAGCCTTATTTCCCTGCCTCCCCTCTCTGAGGGAGGCTTTTTTCATTTCTCATCAAGCACGGCCTGAAGTTCTGCCTTTATCCGGTTCTGGCGGCGGATTTTATCCAGACGCGCTGCCGCATACGCTTCCTCCTCCTGAGAAATATGCTCCGTCACATACCCTTCCGTGTCATACCGGCAGGCACCGGCTTTCATGGCACACAGATAGCTTTCTGAACGGGTGATGGCCTTCAGCGCCCTGCGCAGCTTTTTATGCGAGAGCGGGATATTCCGCTGCGCCACGTCTTCCAGTAACACGTCCCGGATACCGCAGGCCAGAAGCCGGGGCGTGTCACCGTCAAATAATCCCGGCCACCAGGGTTTCAGGGTGTTCACGGCCTCATCCAGTGTGGGCAGGTTCAGATAAATGGACAGCGCCTGTCTGGCCTGCGCTTTTTTTGCCGCCAGCTCTGCTTCCCGGGCTGCTTTCTCGGCCAGCTTCTGCTTTTTCACCTTCCACTTTGGTGGCGTGGTGACATTGATGATGGTTTTCCGGCTGCGGACAGGCGTCTCCCCTTCCGTTTTCCGCTTCAGTGTCAGTACCGGTCGTTTTTGCTCTGCCATGCTCACTCTGACCTTCGTGAAAATATGCCCTGCAGGCCGTTGAAACAACTCATCGTAACAGGAAGTTAATTTCAACGACCTTTAACGTATAAATACTGACAATTAAAGATATTGTTTAAACCATTGTGTCTGCACAGCTACTACACGTTCAAAAAACGCGCCCTCATAAATATCATAATGGCATGCATCAGCTTCCTCGTATAATTCCTTAGTACCAGAAGCAACAGCATCATATAATGCTCTTCCCTGTTCCGGTGGATTAACGCTATCCTGGCCGGCAATAACAACCAAAACTGGGCACTGGACGCTGGCTGCACTCTCTGCCGGTTTATATTGCAACGTTTCCATGACCGTAAGGAAAGGTATTTTTATATCCATTTCGGGATGCCGGGCTTTGATTTTCTCGAAGAATACCTTCGATTCATCATCACTTAGTACCCGTGTAACCCCCACAAACATCTCTTTCCCGGTGCTTTTCTTCTTCTCTGCCATTTTATTCAGCGTGGACAGAAAAGACGCTCTCTCCGATTCATTCATCTCTCCGGTAACCAGAACATCACCGTCAGCAAAAGCCAGCTGGCTGACAATACATTTTACGCGTTGGTCCTGCGCAGCTGCACTGAAGACATGCCCCCCTCCCAGCGATGTTCCCCATAACCCAATACGCTGATTATCAATACATTCCTGCTTTTCTGCCCAATTGATAACTGAAATAATATCTTCGGTCTGCATTGCAGGAACCAGACGCCCTCGTTCTCCATCACTCTCGCCGAATCCTCGATAATCAAAAGTAATCGTTGCGAATCCTGCTTCTGTGAAGGCATTCGCAAAGCAAGGGAGCAGAACATTCCTGATACCGCAAAACCCATGGCATAAGATAATCAAAGGATGTTTTATATTTCCTTCAGGAACACGAAATGTCAGGGCAATACCTTCAGAGAGTTTGTGATCCGTAATTTTCATAAATATCCTGTGTTATGTTGTTTATTAATAAGCAGAATCAGCGCCAGCATCATACCAGTCACACAGCCAAAACGCCCAGCACAGCCAGATGACAGGCATAGAAAGTCGGGAAAAAATCCCCGGGCCAGAAACGGGGTAATGATTTCCCTGTACACGACACCAGACCAACGGTCAGCACCGTCATCACAAGACCGGCTGCAGCCGCTGCATCACTGGTGGCAAGGTTAAGCGCCGGAATAACAGCCAGCAGGCAGGCGACCAGCGCCAGACGTTCCGCTCTGTCTTCCGCCCGGTACAGCCGGTGGCTGACTGCCAGCATCAGCAGCCCGGCAATGCCGTAACTGGTGCCGGACAAAGGCCCCCACAGCGCCATCAGAAGAATGGCCGCTGCTGTACGCCACCCACTGCGCGTTTCACACCACGTCAGCACCTGTGCCGCCACTGCAAAGGCAAACAGGATATTCCCCTCATACTAGGGAAAGCCTGCCAGATAATATGCGAACTGGGCAATAATCCCCCATCCCCACAGCCGGTTAATGGCCGGTTGCCGGATATGCGCATGACGGGACAGATTCAGCCCCCACACCAGGGCAAAAAGCGGAAAGGCTCCACGCCCGGCCAGAAACATCCATTCCTGCTTCAGCTGGAATATCAGATTGATGTGGTCCAGTACCATCAGCACCAGTGCCACCGTTTTGATGATATCCCGCTGTCCGGGTGACCAGACCAGAAACGACTGCAACCAGGTATCGGTCCGGGCAGCCAGTGAATCGTTACGTGTCGTGTTCGTGTTATCCGTTGTCATCAGTGTTTGTCTTCCTGTATCAGTCTCCGCCCAGGGTTTTCTCTTTCTGCAGGTCACGAACCATATCCCGCTCCATCTGCTGCAGACGCTCCTGCAGCAGATTTTCCCGGGCAACCTCCCGGACCGCTTCCCGCTCCCGTTGTGATTCACGCAGCACACTCTCCGGCAGCGCGGCTTCCCGTTCAGTTATGGCAGCCCGGTCACGCTCCTGCCCGGCAATCTCCCTGACAGCCTGCTCTGTTCTGCCATCCGGCAGGTCAGGTTTGTTCTCTGCCATTTTACGGACAATTTCATCTGCGCGACGTTCCGTTTCACGGCGGATGGCCTCTTCAGCCTGCCGCTGTGCCAGCACTTCAGCTGTAACCGGTTCACCATTTCCGGCCCCCGGCTGGACGCTGTTGTCCGGGATATCCCCCCACACGCGGCCACCGGTGATGGCACCGGGATTCCACGGACGGCCTTCACCGGCGATTCTCACCACCACACCGCTGTCAGGATTATCACGGGCAATCCGGACGCCATCCTGCATGTTATCAGCCAGCAGGCTTTCTCCGTTACGGCTGCCCTGCAGGGCCACGAACTGCGCATCCCCGCTGCCTTTTACCCGACCTTCACCGCTGAATCCCCGCAGCCCGTTTCCGTCATCCGTGGTCAGCGGGTTCAGCCAGATACCGGCGGACTTGCCGTTACGGTCAAAAGCCGGCAGTGCCACATACGGTTGCGGATATTTACGTCCCGGAGCAATAAACCGTGCAGGGCTGTCTCCCCCGGCAAGTCCCGCCTGGCGGAGAACGGCACGGCCTGCCGCCACGTCCCGCAGTTCCCGTGCCGTACTGAACAGCCGCTCTGCATTCATGACCTCCCGGTCCGCCCTTGGCTCAAACACATCGTGGGCTGTTCCTTTCTGTACGGCATTGTTAATGACATCCGTCCAGCCCTGACGGTTATCGGTGTACACCTGCACATGCTGCTTCATACGCGACAGGGCCACGTAGGCTGACTCAAAGCCGGCCATCAGTTTCCGGTTACCTTCCGTGCCTTCAAGCGCGATGGCAAAGGTTTCACTCGCACCCTGCGCACCGTGGGCGGTGATGGCATAGGCCAGGTCAATATGTTGCTCTGCCCGCTCCTGACCGGGGCGAATCACCCGGGTCTGCTGGCCGTCCGACAGCGTGACACCGTCACCAGAAACCGCTGTCACCGTCCAGACGCTGTTGGCCACATAACCGCGCTCCCGGTCACTCTTCGTGAAGCGCATCCGGTCACCGGTCCCCACCCGGATGGTGTCCGGGGTGTACAGTGTGACACCTTCAGCCACCGCCTCCCGGGGCGAAATCAGCCGCGTGTTACCTTCCGCATCCTCCAGGGTTATCAGCCCGTCATCCTTACTGATACCGGCAATCCGGTGATACACATTATCCACCAGGGCAAGTGCGTCCCGATGTGTCTCCCAGGTGGAGAGACGACGCAGCTCCCCGTCGCGTATATTCGCTGTGTTCAGGACAGGCACCATGACCTGCTCTTTTCCCAGCTCACCGGCCTTTTCCCGTGCATCATGAATCATGCTGTTCAGTACGCGCCGGTCCTCATTCAGGTGCGTGACAATCAGCGTCTGCTCCCGTGCTTCCGGTGTCCTGCCGGTATAGTCGCGGACAATGGCTTCATACAGTGTCATGGGGACATCCGGGAAAGCCTCGCCTTTCAGCATCGCCTTCTGCTGCGCTTCTGCCAGTTTCGCTTCCTGGCTGTGACTGAACTCCGTCACGGAGTGCTCCGGTGCCCATGCACCCTCCAGACGTGGCACCTGAGACGGTTTCACACTCTCTAGCCCGGACAGCGCCCTTTCCACATCCCGGTTAATCAGGCTGTATACCGCCTCCCGCAGTTCCGGCGTCTGACGCACAATCTCCTTCATGATGGCCACATCGGCAGCACTGCGCGTCTGCTGGAGACGGAAAGGCTGACCGGGCGCGATGGCCTGCAGCTGGTCCGTGTCACCACTGGCCACGGCACGACCGCCACCGGCCGCAATCAGGGCGTATGCCCGTGCCATGTCGGTATTGCCCACCATTGAGCTCTCATCGAGCAGGAACAGCGTGTTGCTGAAATCCGGCGTTTCTCCGCTGCGCTGCTGCAGCTGCGTGTCATGCAGAAAGGACGCCAGCGTCTGTGCATCCACGCCGGCGCTGCGCATCTCCCCGACCGCACGGTGCGTGGGGCCCAGCCCAACGACACGGGGACGCTCACTCTCCGGCAGCATGTTCACGGCTGACATCACCGCCCGGAACTGTGTGGTCTTACCCACACCGGCATAGCCCTGTACCACCGTGAAACGGTCGGACGTTTCCAGTATCATACGGGTGGCGGCACGCTGTCCCGACGTTAACGTCTCCATGAGTTCGCCGGGTACTCTCTCCATCAGCGGCGTGGCCGCCTCCTTACCTTCGAGAATATGGCGAAGAATACTTTTTTCTGCCTCATACGACGCACGGGAAACCAGCAGGCCTGTGCCATAGCCTTTTGCCACATCCACATACAGTAAGTCACCGCGTTTTATCTGCGCATTGATTTCCCCTCCCAGTTCAGTAAAATCGGTTCCTTCTGCAGCAAACGACTTCGCCTCTGTCAGCAGGTCCACCATGCTGAAGGCCAGGTTTTTACTTTCCAGCACAGGAAGGGCCAAATGAATGGCCTGCTGTGCCGGCGTGTGAAGCCCGGCTTTCTGCAGACTGATAGCAGTTTCCAGCAATGTCTCACCGGCCCGCGCCTTTATCTGCTCAGAAACCACCGTAAAGGACGGATGGCGGGCAAATTTTTCCGCAGTACGGGTTTCATCCAGTGAGGAATACAGCCGGACATCACGACCGCTGCGGGCCAGACCGTTCAGGGTGGCGTTGTCCATTGCCATCTGTGTGACGGAGGCAAACACCGTCGCACTGTCACTGACGGAATGCCCGGGCGTTTCCACCCAGCCGTTCTCCAGCTTCAGTGCCGTGAACGGTGAATCAGCCACAGGCAGGGTGGCCGGTTCAGCCCGCCCCGGCACAACAACCGTCATCGCATCTTCACTGACGGATGCCACCTGCAGGCGGTCACCGCCGGAGACGCGGAGTCCGGGAATTTTCCCTGTCACCCTCAGTCGCTCGCCGTCTGCCACCGGCATTTTTTCCGGCCGGAACAGCGACCAGCTGCTGTCCAGGGAGGAAATACGCACCACCTGCGTTTCGCCCTGCGCATCCCGCAGGGTCAGGCTGTGACTCTGCGCTGTCACCCGGTCGATAACATAGCGGTCATGACTGCGTGTCTCCGGGTTCCACTGCTCCATCACCATCCCCGGACGGTACATATCCCGCAGATAACGGCTCCGGCTGTCCAGCCAGACCGGTGACAGTGCAGTCATGGTCACCTCAGGGTGTCCGAGCACGCCCTGCATTTTCAGCTCACTGCGAATGGCCTCTGTCAGTATGGCCTGTTCCCGTACCCCGCTGACCTGTGCCACGCTCTCTTCTCCGGCTTTCACGCTGGCCGCAAAATCTCCGGCCAGCCGGGCATAGCGGACATTACGGTCCGGTTCACTGATGATGGTGGCCGGTCGCTGTTCTCCCCCCTGCCAGCGATATGTGTTCACCCCGGCATCCTTCATGGCCATCAGTGCACTGCCTGTACCGGTTCGCTGCCCGCTGTCGGTTATCAGGACCTGTACGTTATGACGTGCGGCACCGTCCAGCAGGGTTAACGTCTCTTTCAGGGAGAGTTTTTCGCCCTGGTCAACGATAACGGTACTGCCCGGCGTGAAGATCATGCCCTCCTGCAGCTGACGACGTCCGGTTATCAGCTCACCGGACAGCCGTTCATCCTGCTTCAGGTTCATCTGCGAGCGACGGTCAGCAGCGATAATCTGCACCTCCCGCCCCTGCTCCCGGGCCATCATGACCAGTTCAGCCACCCGCTCACGCTGCCCGGCTGCACCGCCCTGCCCGGACACAATGGCCAGCGACGGGCGATCCTGTGCCAGAACACTGACGGCATCGCTGTAACCGGCCGTCCGGGGGACACTTTTCTCCGGATGTACGGTCACCCGGTTCTGTTTCATGATGTCACGACTGAGTGCCCGGACGGACAGCTCATCGAGCACATGAATCCCGGACGTGAACAGCCCCTTCTCACGATCGAGGGGGATAAGCTGCTCACGGCTGATGGCCTCATCGATACCAGCGCGTGCCCGTTCAATCACACCATTTTCCGGCGGCAGTATGCCGACCGTCCTGGCCAGCACGTCCGTATACGTGAACTGCACTTTTCGTTCACTTAATCCGGCAATCGCCTGTGTCACCGCCTGCTGCACATCCGGCCCGTCCTGTGAAGCAGGCCCGGGCGCCTGCGTGCGGATCTCCGCACGCTGATCCGCCGCGTCACGATATGCCCGGATGTCGAACCCGGTTTCCTTCAGCGTCTGCATCCATTCAGCCATTCTGATTTCCGGATCGACGTGCTGTTTGGATTTTCGCGTATCCAGCGCCGCCACATCCCGGGATTTCAGCGAGGCGTCTTCACCGACGGCCTCCCTGATAGCCTGTGAACGACTGGAAAAGGCCTCCACCGGTACGCCCGGCATCTCCCACATACCGTGCTTACCGACCACTTCGGTTTCATAACCCAGCGCCTCAACGCGCTGACGTAACTCACTCTGATATATTTTCCCGAACGCAATCCGGTTCGCGAGCACGTTCTCGGAAAATCCGGTTTTCCCCACTTTGTCACTGCTCAGTGTCTTCCACTCGCCGTTATGCTGCGTGACATTAGCCACCACCACATGCGTGTGTAACTGTGGGTCCTGATCGCGACTGGTGTCATGGTTAAACAGTGCCATCACCAGATTACCGGTCAGCACCGTTTCTGACTGTCCGTCCGTCATCACCCGTGTGGAAGCCAGCGCCTCCACCTGACGGACAGCAAAATCCACAGCCTGGTTATGTGCATCAATAAGACGTTTATCCCCCCCGAGCATGGCCATCATGGAGACACTTTTGGGGGCGGAGAAGGTCAGGTCGTAGCCGGGACGATGCTTATTACTGCCATCCTGCATGCGGCTTAAATCCGCCCCGTCCGGCAGCCTGCCCTCCAGAAGACGGGTAAAAACATCCTTATCGACGCTGCCCTGCAGCCCAAGCTGTTCAGCCCCCTGACCGGCCCAGCGTTCTCCCATGCTGCCCAGCACATAGTAATTATCCTTGTCGGTGTAATAGTTTCCGGCACTGCCTGCCGATTTAACAACGCTGAAACTCAACATCAGAAATCATCTCCCGGCTCAACATCCCCCCCGCGCTCCCGGTGCACATTAATGTTCACCTCTTCACGACGCTGCATCTGCTGCTGGATGTCCGGATGATTTTCCTGTTGCCATGCCTCATAAGCGGCCATATCCACCACTTCACCGGATTCACTGATCCCGGGTGGCAGTTGCTGTTCCATCTCTTCTTCCGGTTTCATTTTCAGCTCCTGCTCGATCCCCCCTGCCGGAACATTCACACCTGAATCTGACTTCTTATCGTTGATGGCAGGAGACACCGGCTGTTGTGGCTGTTGTGGCTGTTGTGGCTGTTGTGGCTGTTCAGCCTGAACCACGTCTTCTCCGGAAACAACCTCCGGGACATCCGGTTCGAAGAGGCTGGCCATCTGGCGACCTTCTGCTTCTCTTGCGGCAAGCACGGCACTCAGGCGATTCTCCATTTCCGGATTGATTTCACGCGGAATAAACTCCGGAGCAACCTTCGGACGTTCCTGATATTTCAGGGAGAGTTTTACTGCCGGATACGGTCCGGGCAGAGTGACATAGCAGGTCAGATCCGGCAGAGACTGAATGTCGGAATAACTGACCAGCGTCTGACGCTCCATATCCTTACCGGTCGATACCCCGTCACGTACCGGGTCAGCGCCGTAGGAATACTGCTCGCTGGCTTTCAGGTGCTCTTTCTCACCAATTTCACCGGCAGCGAACTCTGCAATCTTATGGCTGGGGGAACGAAAAAAGGCACGGGTGTTCATAACGTCAAACAGCGAGGCTGCCGATTTCTCACCGTAGATATCTTCCAGCTGGGCATAGGACTGGATACCGAACACATAACAGCCACCGAACTTACGGGCTTCCGGCAGGATCTCCACCAGGTCCGGCAGTTTGTGCAGCGTGGGCAACTCGTCACAGAAGAACCACACACGACGGTTACGGTTCTCCCCCATCGCCATCAGGCCACGAATGGCAATGGACAGCCACATGGAAACCACTGGCTTCAGGGAGGCATGGGTGTCGGCGTTCGACGAGATAAACAGCCAGCCGTTTTTCTTATCTTCCCGGACACCCCGCATCCAGTCACGGATGGTGAAGGGTTCACCGTTATGCTCAATCCCCTGCAGGTAACGGATGGCTTTCACGTAGTTGGTCAGCACAGCACGGATGGAAATCGCCGTTTTCTCAATTTTCTCTTCCACCAGGTTGGCCGCCGGTGAATTACGCAGGAAGGTACGCAGTTTTTCGATTTTGATGGAAAGCAGTGTGTCCACCAGTTTGCTGTAGCTGCGGTTGGGGTCATTACGCATCAGGAACGCCGCTTCCGCAAAAATGGTACGTCCTGAACCCTGCCAGAACGGGTCTTCCTTCGTCCCCATCGGGATCAGCGTGTTCGCGACATTATCAAAATCCGGCTGTGTCAGGCACTCCTTCCATAAATCCCAGGCGACACAGCGGGCATCCAGCGGATTCAGGATATTATCGATGGAGGGATCATAGTAACTTTTGACAAATTCCCCCGAACGGTCATAAATCACCACCATATCACCACGCTGACGGGCGTAGTTGGCCAGACGTCGGATAACTTCCGACTTACCGGCCCCGACCGTGCCGTGCAGACAAAAGTTCTTGATTTCAGAATCCCGGATAATCGGCAAATCGCCAATCCGGATATCCGAGTCCTCTCCGCTTTTTTTCAGCATCCGGGCCACTTCTTTCGGGTTATCCGTCAGCTGACGCCCGCCGGTCACCTCATTTTCACTCTGCTGTTTCCCCTGATGCCCCAGAATCCAGGAGACAACAAAGAAGGTGATCAGGCAAATAACCAGGGCCACGACAGACGCCAGAACGAATGCAGACCATAGCTGCTCTCCGCACCAGATCATGTATTTGTCATGCAGGACCTGAGCCGCGTTCATCCGGAAGGTTTTGCCGTAATACTGGATCTCATAGACCGGCTGGGACCTGATTAAATCCCGCATGCCTTCCAGCGTGGTACACCACCAGTAAATGCAGCCATTTACAAACGTCTGCCAGCTTATTTTTACCCATAAAACCAGACCAACGAGGATCCAGAAAAAAATAAACAGGCAGTAAAGCATGATATTGGCGATCTGGCTGAACATGCGGATACGCATGGACGCAATCTGACCGCCCTGGGTCATATCCTTTGCGTTAAAACTCATGATGAAACTCCGGGAAAATCTGGAACAGGGCAGAAAAGGATGATGTGGGGTTAATTCACAGAAACAGACCAGGTGTACCCTTTATGCCGGTGGTGATACCCGCCTGCAGCCCTGCCGGAAGAGACCTTCTCTGTAACAATGTCAGTCAGGCGCAATACTTCAGACCAGTCACTCCCATGCGGAAACTGGATCTGAATAAAAAGGCGTACCCGTTCACGGTGATCCAGAACTGTGTCCGGTTCATAAAAACGGCCACTGTCAGGAGAAACACGGGACGTTTTATTGATGAGATCATACTTATCGGCAGGAGACTGCGATGAAATCGCCCAGGTGATATTCTCCGCCTGGTGGCCATCAATACGACTACTCCCCGGCGTCCATGCAATTTCCTGCGCACTCGCCACGATGATCTCTCTGGAAACTTCAGCCAGCTTTTTGGGTGTACAGAATACCGGTGCCAGCACACACAGGGACAACAAATTACAGCTGACCGCCTCCGGTTTAAGCAAATTGCTCCCGGATTTTTCAGGAAAAGATATTTTTTCCAGTATTTCAGTTAATTCCTTATGCCTGAGAGAATTAATAAAGTACATGATAAGCATCATGAGAAACAATATAACAATAAGCCCTCCGATAACCACTAAAAGGTCAGTATCAATATTATTGCTGTACAGATAGTCTTTAGTGGTCACTGTATTATCCTGTATCACCGGGGGGTATTCAGTTACAGGCTTCTCAGTAAATTGATTATTCTCACCAACATATTCAGCGATATTGTCTGATGTCATAATGACTTTCTCCGGAAGATCCCGGCTTCGCCGGCAACACTTCACGGTCGCACAAAGAATTTGCACAACCGCTCAGTGTTTTCATATTTATTTCGGAAACGCCGGGAGGTGACAAAATTTATTTTGTTACATCCCGGGGTTGGACAACGAGCAACGCGAGGCGTCAGTCAGGAGGCCGGTCAGACCAGCCTCCGGAAGATAATCAGAGAATATTTGCGATTGATTTGGCCAGCTGGTCTTCGAGAACAGGCTTCGCCTCTTCAAATTTCAGGTTAACCTTGTTCGCATTTGAGACCACACGGGTCTGGTATTTATGCTGGTTACCTGTTTCAGTACTGGTCTGAATTTTCGCACCTGATGTGCCCTGACGCAGGGCGGCAACATTATCCGTTGTCACCGTTGCCTTAGTACGCTCTGCAATCTGCACATCCGTGATCATGGTATAGTTCACATCTTCCACCATCGCATCTGCAGCCATACCCACCAGACCGGCAGCAAGGCCCACACCGAGTGTGGCACCGGCAGAACTGGAATTATATCCGGTGATACCGGCACCTAACGCTGCACCAACTGCTGCGCCTTCATAACCACGGTTCAGCCATCCCTGAGATTCCCGCAGATCCATCTTATCGGCCTTCAGCACATTCGCCTGAATCCAGTAGTAGGCTTTATCCGGAGAAGTCACCACCTGATATCCTTTTGCTTTCACAGCATCAGCAATTTTGCCCTGCAGCCCACTCATGTCTTTATCAGACGTGTTTTTGATCTGCAGAAATACCGTGCGTTCGCTGGCGGGTTCAAGCCAGATGGTCTCACTCATCTGAGTCTTCACCTCAAGGTTACGCTTCTTGATTGCTGTGCTCATCGCACCACACCCTGAAAGAGCCAGAGTGGAACTGACCAGTGCAACCATCATCAATTTTTTTGTTTTCATCAAATTACCTTTATTACAAACCACAGTTTTCTTATCGCCTGTCATCATAGTCCTGCCAACAAGTCCCAAAAGTATTTCCTGCTGAATCAAATCCTCCATGCATAGCTAATCCTGTTGCCGGATTAGTACGATAAAAATCCACATAATCAAAATTCACATCATCAAAATCCAGATGCAAATCTTCATTAGTTTGTTCATTTACCTGAGATTGCATCCATTCTCTTACACTTACACAACCACTAACTCGCCTTAATTCGTATAATGTACCAATGATAAAAACCATCAGGCTTAATAATGGAGAGAGTAAGGAAGATACTGGCATCGTTATATACCAAACGCCTTTACTGAATTTAAACTCATCCGACACATGCTGTTTTTTTCGTATTTGAGAAAACAACCATATAAACAATCCCTGCCATAGTACAATAAAGCACAGGATAAAAACTGTTTCGGCACTCCCCCAATCAGCCAGATAACAGGCAATGAACTGTATCACCGTCACCAGAGAAATATGAACTAAATTTTTCATTATCATCTCCCCCATACAATATTATTGCTTGTGCTTATCCTGATACTCCTTTGCTCTCTTCATCAGTTCCTGTGGACTGTCAGCACCAGGCATTCTTTCCTGACCCGATTTTTCTTCATCATATTTATTATTCTGAGATAATGCCTCTGTTTTATGGTGATTTTGTAGTTCAGAATACTGTCTTCCTACAATATTTTCTTCGCCACGTATGCTGCTCTGAGTATCTCCGATATTGCCTCGGTATTCTGTGACCATATTATCAACCTGATGTTTTACATCATTACGGATATTACTGTCCTGCGTTCTTTGCTCAATAATGGCCTGATGCCCCTGATGGTCAGCAATAATATCCTGGCTGCCACCACCCGAAGGTACGCTCTCCATTCCTTTACCGATGTCCCCACGGGATTCCCGCCAGGCATTATCAACACCAGGCTGTACCTGTTCCTGAACAAAAGACCACGCCATAGCCCGACGACGTTCTGCAATCTCCGGTGAACTGGTGTTTGTCAGAATAGCTTCTGCATCCTGCGGCGCGTGTTTCATCACATACTGTGCAAACTGTTGCGACAGGTCTTCACTCATCTGCCCACTCATGCTTTCAGTACGGGATGCCATTTCAGCATATTCATGGCTGCGGGTCATATTCGTCGTGTACTGGTCGTAACTCTGTTTTGCTGAGTTCAGAGCTGCAGACAGCTGGTCCACACGGGAATCGGCATTATTGTCCGTATGGCTGCCGGATTCACTGACCTTGCGACTGGTAAAGTAATCGCTGGCCTCTTTAAAGTCTTGTGTAGCCCTGGCATCGATATCATGGCGAGCATCATGGCTGGCCCGTGAACCACTGCTGGCCTGATGCGCATCCTCATCACTCCAGTCAATACTTGCCCGACCACCACCTCTAACACCTACGCCACCACCAACACCAAGAATTTTAGGTTTACCCCCCCATTCAGCATGAGCATCGCCATACATCCCCGCAGAACCTCTCGTACTTCTTGATGCCAGTTCTCTCGTCGCCTGCTCATTACTGATATTATGCGCCTTCGCATAGCTTTCCACTGCACTGCGCATACGGCTGGCCATCATGGAGTCCTGAGCACTCATCGTGCTGTCAGCACCACCGGTGACAGAATCACTGCTCCCCCGGTTAGAACCAAACTGACTGAGCGTGTTCCAGGCACTGGCAATACTGCTGCTGAAACCATGCAGGGCACTTTCTGCTCTGTTCGACGCCTCCCGGGCCATTTCCTGTTGTGCCGCTGCAATCTGACGCGTTGCATTGATACCAACCGGTAACCGGGACATCGCTCCGCTTGCATCCATCACCATATTACCGTCACGGGTCTGTGTGGCAGTTGCGCCACTGCCGGTCTGGTACATCATCTGACCAAACGACGTGGTGCTGTTGGTGCTCCAGCTGAAGCCGTTCACGTTTTCCGTCTGCATGTTGCCGTAGGAGTAATTACCGTCAACCACACTGCCAGCTGCACTGGCCGTCGGACTGATAGAGGAAGAGGCGAAGTGGCTGTACACGCTGGAAAAACCTGCGCCAAGGCCTTTTACCATCATCCATGACAACGGGGGGATCATGGCTGAAAGATACCCGGCAGTAGAGGCCAGGTCAGAGTATTTCAGCTGTATCTGAGAGAGTTCAGACAGCACGACCGGCGCACCATTCATCTTCGCATAGAATGTCATGGCACTGTTCAGAATGGCATACAACAACGGCCAGGTCTGCAGCCACATCAGGGCAAACACATAGCCTTTCAGGACGGACAGTGTCAGTTTGTTGAAGACAGCTGCCAGTACCAGAAGCGGGAAAATACCAATGGCAATTCCCGTCAGGATAGTCTGTACCATTGGCAGGTTTCGCATTGTCACATGACCGATAGAGACATGCGCCAGACGTTGCTTCTCCATCGATGACGTGGTGGCCAGATTCACCAGGCTGGCGGTGTCACCATTACGGGCGGCATTACTGGTGATACCCTCTTTCAGGGCATTTATTGTGACGTTCTGGCGCATAATCTGGCTGGCAGACTGACTGGAGCCGTAGAAATAACTGTAACTGTCACTGACCAGTTGTCTGAATAACAGGTCCGGGTCCGGTCTGCCGCCAAATATCTGCTGCACATAATAATGCCAGGTCTTGCCTCCCGTCTTTGTATCGAGATTCAGCCTGTCTTTCAGCGTGACCGACGCATCCTTACAGGTTATGAAATTATTATTGTTGTCATAAACGCCCCGTAGCGGGCTGGGTCGGGAAAAAATCAGCGTGTAGGGGTCAGCGGAGGCCATCAGATCTTCCAGCGTGTATTTATGATTCAGGTAAATATCACCCAGCACGCAGTTCTGGACGTAGTCCTGGAACAGATTGATGATTTCCGGATTCCGGGACAGGAAATCGGTGCTTTTCACAATCAGATTCGCCCCGAACAGCATGCCTGTCTTGCTGTAGGTGACGCTGTCCGGTTGGGTGAATATCATCTCGTAGCTGACCACCATTGCATGCCCGATACGTGTCGTCAGTGAAAGTGGCATCGCCAGACCGACCGGCACATTATCCACCCGATGGACTTTGACCAGGTCACTGTTATCAATAATCTGCACCGATGTGCGGACATTAACCAGCAGGCTGATAAGCACAAACACCGCCACCCAGCCCAGAAAATCCATCACGTTGTGCCGCTGTACCCACATAAAAGCCACAGCAACAACAGACAGGGTGAGCGCAATTTTTTCAATTGAATCCCAGGTCCGGGTACTCATAAATGCTGCAATGGCATTCAGGTTGTTACGCAACCACTCACCACCGGCAATCACATAAACTTCATTCACAGTGAATTCCCTCCGAAGTGATAGTTGTTCTGGTAACGGCTGAGCATACGGGCGGAAAGCTGCTGACGCATGTAGCTCATCTGACGTTCGACAACCAGCAGCGCATCCTGCTGGACCTGTACCTGACTCTGGAAAATGGCAATCTGTTGCTGTGCCTGATTCAGATTCTCCAGAACATTGTCCATCACAGCCTGCGGATAGTTCCCGGTGGCAATCATGGCCCGGGCCTGCTGAAGCAGTTCCTGAATGTACTGGAGCATGATGTCGTAGCCGATATAGTCCGTCAGCTGGTAAACGACGCTGTTGGACACACCGAGCATCTGCGGGTCAATCAGATATTTAAAGACGGGGATGGTGGTGCTGGAAATGAAGCCTTTTTCCCTGTCATCCAGAGGCGTGTCGCTGACCGCTTTATTCTGAATACTGGTGAGCAGTTTTGTAATCTGCGATTTCAGGGCTTTATCCCGGGCGATGGTCACATTTGCATCCGCCACCACCTTCAGACACTTGTCCGAATCGTTGCAGTGGTAAATTTTTGCCGTTCCCCCCTCCATAATCGCCCGGAGGATATCGCGGTCAGTGGTACGCGCCGGCAGGGGGGTAATCTCGCTGTCTTCCCCAAAAATCAGCGTACCGGTGAGCGTCATGATAAATTCTTTCAACTCTTTGTTGCCGTCAAACATTCTGTTTTTTTTCAGCGCCTCCCATATGATATTCTGGTTTTTCAGCACCCGCTCCTTGTCCTTGTCGCTGGCTTTGTCACGAACAGATGAGGACTGCCCTCCGACCGTGCACCCCTGACGAGATGCGGCCCAGTCGGCGAAGATATTGCTTTCACTGCCAATGTCCTGACAAACTTTCTGCTGAGATTCCTGCGTCTGAGGGAACAGCCCCCCCACAAGCCCCTGTGCCACCTGACAGGAACTGAGGTTCATACTGTTAATGTCGCTTGCCATTTTCTGCAGGAAGTCTTTTGCGGTTTTGATTTCCGGCACCGTTGTCTGCAGGGCAAGGTCAAAAAAGTAACCGGCAGCATTGCTCATAATCTGCTTAACAAAACGCTGCAACTGCTCGCCATTAATAAAACTGAATGAACCGAGATAGGCATCGATGCCGCCACATCCGGCATTAATATCCGGCAGCGTCATGGAAATCAGCTGAACATTTTTGACCTGAGTACGGGCATACAGGGAGCCACCGTAAGCATAGCCGGCGGCCTGCCCCTGCCAGACGCCCGGCTGGGTGGTATTGGAAGCGAAGCCCAGCTTGTTAAAGAACTGATTCATGTCGCTGTTCACATCCGCTGACACTGCAGGCGTCACCGTCAGTAAGGCGGCACAAAGAATAAAAAGAGGTTTAATACGCGGCATCATTATTGTCCTCCCTTACATTGTTCTCCCGGCGCATACGGCGTTTCAGCAGGAATATCATGATATTTCCGAATATTAATTCGCACATTGGGGACAGAAAAAAATGTAACAAGAAACCCTGCTGTCAGCGTCCATAACGTAAACGGAATGACTTTCATCAGAACATTCCACATATACTGGAAATTAAGTAATTTCGGGTCGGCCATCCACGAATCAATACAGACATCGAAAATAACGTGCATAACTGCCCATAAAACAATTCCGGCAACAAGGAAAACAATAAACAAATCAAAATATCTGTCAGAACCTCTGAAACTATACTCAATATTCCGTCTAATTTTTCTGATTTTGAATTCCTGATTCTTTTTGTTTGCTGTCATTATAAGTTTCCTCTGATATTACTGATGATTCATTCAGACCGGTCATGCGGCTGTAATATATTTCAGACACCGAAATCCATCCCACAATTGCCCCTACAAAAAACACAACAGAAACAGAAAAGGTAAGACACAGCGAAACGACAATTTCTACAGGGCTGGCGGGATAAAAAAGCCCCTGATGGATAAAGGGGATATTCAGGCTGACGATTATTCCCGTCGCGATGCCGGATATTCCGGCAATGAGTAACACCACCTGCTTATTTCGCACCTTTTTTCCCTCCGTACATCTGCAGAACGGTATCCATCCGCGCCATAAAACCAGCGGCATCCGTTGCCCCCTGCAAAAGCGGTAATGCCTCAAGCGTGTTGACGTTGACCAGGAAGGTGGTCGGTGTGGCCACCGGGATATTCGGGAAGAAGGTCTGCATCACGTCCGGTGGCACCGGTAATGCTTCCGGAAAGGCGGTATCCCCCTGACCATCCAGGGTGTAGGGAAAAACGGAAAAGCCGTACTGCTGTGCCAGCTGCTTCAGTACCGGGTCAAACTGGTGACAGTAAGGGCAATGCCCCTGCATAAACAGCACCACCTTCCAGTCGGCCAGGTTAACCTGCCTGCCGTTGCTGAGGCGGAACCAGCGGGGAGCCGGCTTTTCTGTCTTGTCTGTCCTGGCTGGCGTGTCTGCTGCCGGTTGTGCAGGCTGCGCAGCCATACCCTGCGGATTCCAGAGTCGTTCAATTTCATCCCGGGTGGAGGCCTGCACACCTGTGGCCATCATCAACAGAATAACCGGCAGTAATTTAGTGAGAGACATGTCCGCCCTCCTGCTGCTCTTCCATCATGGCCTGTTGCCTGGCTTCCAGCGCCTCACGCTCTTCCCGGCTGACCCGGGCAATCCATGCATCCAGCACCTGGTATGCACCGAACAGCACGAGAATAGCCGCAATAAGCTCCGCCAGAAAAAAAGCCATCCCGGGTTTGCTGTGAACAAGACGGGCGACGATATGAAACCAGACACCCAGGGAAAATACCCACATACCCGTAATATCAAGCCGGGGTAAAGAGAATTTATATTTATGCACAGTAAAACTCTCCTGTCATACAGAGAATTAAATAAGGGACTACCGGAATAAATGGTGAATTATTACCAAGTTCAGAATTAATGGAATTTACTGACGAACGGAAAATATCCGTAATTCAGAAGTTCGGTTTAAAATCTTCAGAAACGTTCAGGAACTGTTTTGCCAGGTCGTCCTGCGAAATAAAACCGTATGATAACGGACGAACACTGCCCTGTTTCGGGTCAACCAGCATCATGGCCGGGAAATATTTCACGCCGAGGCGCTGCGCCTGCCCCTGGTCAGTCCGGGAATCCGGCAACAGCGGATTAATCACGCCATCCACGGAAACGGGAATAACACTCAGACCATAGGTATCCCTGAAGCCATTAATGACCTGCGCCAGCTGCCCGTCGATGGGGTCCTGCCCCCGGTAAAAGAACATGATGCCGTAGTGTTCAGCCAGTTTCGCAATGGCCTGTCGTTGCTGCGCCTGGTCTGCCGCCAACTGGTTCCGGACCGTGCCGTTGTAATGGCTGTACTGCAGGTTATAGTCCAGTTCGGGATGCGCCAGCATGGCTTTTTTGGCGCTCATGGTGAAAAGCCCGGCCTGCTGAGTCCAGTAATTCTGCAGACGGAAATATTTCACAAAATTATCCACGCCGGGATACAGAATGGCTTCATACAACGCCCGCTTTGTTGCCGTCTGCAGCACGGCCAGTTTCTGCATAATATCCGGTTCCTGACGGGGGACTGCAGGTGCGGGTTGATTTTCTTTTTCCTTCGGATTTATTTTCTCGTTATACCACTGCCAGCCTGCATCTTTCCCTGACGCCGGAAAAATAAAGCAGCAGAGTAACAGTGGCAGTAATGCTTTATTCATCTTCATTCCTTTCATCACTTTTTCTTTCATCAGATTTCTGCAGGTCAGTCAGAGCAGAAAAACAAAAATACAGAATAAACAGGAGCACACCGGAGTAAAAAATAACGAAAGTAGCAGCAAGCATCCCGCCCGCCGTGGTTTCTTTTACCGTATCCCACGACCAGATAATTACCGGGGAAATGACAATCGCTGTAATCAAAAGCCGGATAAGAAAATCAATAAAACGGTTCGACGTGAATATGACTTTCATCATTTTCCCCGGTTATTTTCCCTACCTTACTGTCCTGCCTGTTTCAGCTGGTCAGCAATCTGCTCTTTCACTTTCTGCGTCAGAACACCACTGTCCGGGATTTTCTGGTTATTCATCAGGTCTTCGTAGAAGTTAGTGAAATCCAGTCTGTCGAACTGAATTTTCTGCAGCTCATCAACCGTAATCCCCCGACAGTCAGGACTTTTGGCGCTGCCAAACCCGATACGCAACTGCCCGTTACGCCCCTGCTGCTGGACTATCTGCGCCAGCTTCGAATCAAACTGGCAGTAGCTGCGCTTTTTCTGCAGGCAGACGCCCAGCACCTTTTTCGAACAGAACTCGCCCACACTCACCGTCAGTTTGTTGTCCTTTGCCTTTCCCAGTGCCTTTTCTTCACTGTTGCACTTCGCCAGCCCCACATCCTGACCCCAGCCACCATCCTTACAGCAGTTACTGAAGCCGGCTGCGGCCTTACGGCAGAATTTCGCCTCGCCCGTGAAAGCCCTGACATCCACACCATTCAGGGCGGCAACATCCTTACCTGCGGCGGCAAGCGCAGCCAGTTGTGATACTGCCTCACCAAAATCACTGCTTTTTCCGCTCTGTGCCTTATCGCATTCACCGTCAAGGCAGAAGACATCACCACCACAGACCATCACTTTTCCTGATGTTTTTGACTCGCAGGAATACGTGGCATACTCATGCAGACAGGTTCCCTCATCGGAATAAAACGCGCACTGACGTGAGGCCAGCGTACAGGCCGGATTATCGACATATTTCTGACAGGTGCCGTTATCTGCGGACTGAGTGACATATTTATCCCGGTATGCCCAGCATGCCTGTGTGATGCTCCAGGGTTTACCTTCCATCACTCCGGTTTTCGTACCACCCGGCTCTGAACACTCAGTACCTTTCAGCACGCCATCCGCTTTATTAAACGGACAACTCTCCACCCACTCCACCCGTGGAACCCATTCTTTATCACGGACCTTCATCCTGAGTTTCAGCGTAAAGGTGGAAGCACCACTGACAAGCGATTCATAGACTTTCCTGTCACCATTCCCGTGCGGGAGGCAATTACCGTTTGCAGTACAGCCACTACCGGTCAGAACCTGCCCCTGTGTGACAGAAAACCCGGAGGGCACAGGTATGGTGAAAGTCCCGCTCTGTCCTGTAACCAGTTGCACATTAAAGGCTGTGTTCATAAAGTCGTAACGGGAGTTAAGGAAATATAGCCCTGCATGAACCGATAGCGAGGCACTTTCCACTGTCCCGGCAACAGGTACGGTAACGCTGAACACCAGTTTCAGACCGTTCATACTGAACCGGAACTGTGAGTGAGGTATCGTCACCTCACGATATTCATCCGTGTATTTCCAGTCCCCGGTGATACTGGCAGTCCGTGTGCAGTACTCCTCCACCATCGTGTCCCGCTCACAGGTATAGTTTGTGAATTCACTGCGGTTTATCTCCTGCGCACTGCACTGCTGCCCGGTATTTCCCACAATGCTGTCAGCCCGGTTCACCACATCCCTGCCGGTCTGGATAAACAGGCGCATCCGGTGAAAGAATGTCTTTCGGCTTGTTCATGAATGACTCTGTGATAGTTTTTCCGGTTTCACCGGTCGCCCATTCCGTGGTGCCGTCATTTTTCAGGCCGCCATCCCCGCCGGCAGTCACGCCACCGTAATATTTTGTCTCGTCCGGATTCGCGTTATAGCCGGGGATACTCTCCTGTGGCTTAAAGCCCTGAATACTGCCTGTACCCTGCCCCTGAATCTGACGGGCAAAATCAGAACCCGCCCGGTAATCACTGTTGCTGTCAGCCTGTGCCACACTGACTGCCAGCCCCAGCAGCAATGGCAGAAGACGTTTCATACCTCACTCTCCCTCTGATATTGCTCAAACCAGAACACGACTGGTTTGTTCACCACCTGAATCAGCCCGAACCGTTCTGCGGTCCTGAAATTCACGCTGCTTCTTCGCCCCCGTTCAACCTGCAGGGACACCTGCGTTCTGAACATCTCCAGCGAATATGTTGTTTTCAGCAGGTTGCACGGCGCACAGGCCGGGACGAGGTTTTCCGGACAGTCGGCCTCCGGTCTGAAAACATCACCGGTGGATTTCAGCCTGAAAATGCGCTTTTCTGCAGCCTTCATGCACTGCTCTGACTTGCGGAGCACCGCCTGAACATGGTCGGCATGCCATCCTTTTTGCGGCAGTTCACAGCCGCAGTACGCACAACGACCGCCGAATTTCATACGCAGTTTTTCCCGCTGCTTCTTTGTCAGCGCCATCAATGCCTCCTTACGGGAACAGATTTACGGATTCAGTAAGCGGACCAGCGTCCTGAAGTCTGCACGCAGTGAGCGGCGACAGTACCGGTGATACCAGTGATGAGGGCTTTCAGGCTGAAGCCGGAAGCAAAGCTGAAAATCACTGTTAAAAGTCCCCTTCACCGACCATCCCCATGTCAGACGTGGTATTGCTGATTCAGCATCCTGCCGCAGTCGCTGCTCAAGAAGGGCAGCCATTTTTACCGGACAGGCAAAGGCAATATAAGGAGGCAGCTTTGTAACAGGGAAACCATGTCCCTGACAGGAAGCATATGTACGGAAGCCGTAAATGTTCATCGCGGCCACCAGTGCACGGATCTCCGGATCAATCTGATAATACCCGGCAGGTAAAGTCATTTTTGTTTATCTCCGGGGTTATTCAGCAACGTCCGGGCCACCTGCCGGCAGTCACCCGTGGCGGCCACTTTCTCCAGCGCCTGGCCGACCCGCAGGTTTCCCCGGATGATGTCGTATCCCTGACTGCAGAACACCACCAGTGCCGGTACACTGCGAATGCCGTACTGTGAAAACAGCGTCGGGTCGATCTGAACACCATCAGTCGCGCCGTCTTTCACCAGGGACAGCACGGCTTCAGCGGTGGTCTTCAGGTCATTGTTCACCATGCCCCGCAGTGTGGCGGGTATACCGTAGTGCCGGGTTTCGCCCAGCATCCGTTTCAGCCCCTCTTCGGGAATGGAAAACGACACAAAATACAGGGCACCCTGCCGGGGTTTCCCGTCCTGCGAAGCCTGCTGTTTACGAACCAGCTCATCCAGAAAATGGTTATCTGAACGCTGAAGAGGGTTTTCCAGCACCTGTTTCTCCGCCCAGGCTTTCAGCTGATGGTCAGGTTTCTCTCGCAGTTGTCTGCTTAAATTTTCCTGCTGCTTCAGGAACTGGCGGTTTTCAGGTGTGTTCACATTTTCTGAAGCATGAACAGCAAGATGCATCCCTGCTGTCAGAGCAAAAAGTGCAAATATTTTCCGGTTCATGATATTTCTCACTTTCTGCTATTTACAGGCATGAACTCATCAGAAAAAAGATAATTGAGAAAAACAGCCACAAACGCACATATAAATGTCACCTTCAGATATAATCTGACAAGAGTCACTTGTTCTGATATATCTGCCATCTTCCATTCATGAATAATTTCAGCGAGAAAACTGTCAGGTGCAAAATAAAATAATATAACGGGCACTATTACAAGACCAAAAGGAAATAATTTTAATGTTCTGCTTATCAGCCTGAGCAGTACAGCACTTATTTTCCTGAGGTGCTGAATATATTTACTGTCCATTGTTGCCATTTTCATTTCCTCTTATTCATTAAAATGATTTACAGGAATACACAGTTACGTTTACGCCACATCAGGTAGCCGAAGTTTTTCTTTGTGTTGGGCGGATTTTTTCCCGTCTCCCAGCGCATCACACTGCGCCCGAACGGGTGGCACTGTCCGCTGTCCGGATACATATTCACCATCTGATAACGCCAGCGTTCTTTGGGCAGGATTGGGGACGGATATTCATTACAGACGGCGTTATTTTTCCCGATGGTTTCCATAATCATGCCCTGACGGTGCAGTTTGAACGCCATGCGTTCACTGACCAGCAGGGAGGACTGCAACGGACTGGACTCATTACTCACCCAGCCATTGAACGGATACATGCTGCCCTGTGAACCGGCACACCAGAACAGAACATCGAGAGGCATATTAAAGGCGCTGGCAATGGCATCTGCTGCACAGGCCCCCTGTGCTATCGGATTGGCAAAGATGACGGCTTCCGGATTGAGAATGGTGGTCAGGCTGCTGTCCGTCCAGGTGGGGTCGATTTCAGAAAGATAAGCGATATCCAGGTCACCACCTTCCAGACAGCCCAGCGATGTGATGATGTTAAGCCAGTACGTCAGCGGGTATTTGTACCAGTGAACGTGATAGAACGCCCCGTTCACCTGCTTCTCATCCTTTTTCGCCGTTCCCTGTGCCGTTTTACCAAAAGCCGGCAGGCTGAAGCCCAGGTTAACCATGCATCCCGGTGACCGGGTGACGTCCGTCAGCGCCATCGGCTCCCAGTAACCAATGGCCAGCCCGATACGCCTGAACAGCGGCGGCGGTGCCGGACAAATCTGAATGGGCATCGACGGGTTCGCCGTGTCGGGGACCTTACCCTGACTGACTTTGATACTGCCCAGCGAGAGCGGGAAAATACAGCTCCAGCAGATATCCGTGATCGGGTTTACAAAACGCCCCTCACAGGCAGAATCCGCAGACGCTGCAGGGACATGACCGGCGAGAAGGAATAACATCAGCAGCCACAGGCTTCGCTTCATTTTCTGCCCTCCTCTGCCGGAATAAATTCCACCTTCAGGAAGCGATCGCCGGGAACGGCGCTCACCCGTGCCGGGACCTGATCAATGCCGAGGCGCTGGCAGAGCACACCGTTCTGGTCAAAGTAAACACGGCTGTCCAGAGACTTCTGCGTCTCCGGGATACTGCCCTGCACGAGGATAATTTTGCTCTCCAGTGTGGGCGGCGTCTGGCGTTTCATCCAGGCCACCTGCGCCGGATCATCGCCATTGATGAAATACAGCGTCTGGTTAAAAGAAACATACTGCAGCGGATTCATCACTTCACCCTGACGGGCAAACACCCGCCCTTCGTTATCCCGGATATCCGCAGCCAGTCTGACGGACGGGTCAAACAACCGGCTGCCGTATTTCTCTGTGCGTCCGATACCGGGCACGGCAGGGGGCCGCAGGCTGTTACGGATCACCCGCTCCTTAAAGGCATCCATTTTCCGGCCCATCTCACCGGACTGCTCCAGTGCCGTCAGGCGCTGCATGATCACCGTCAGCATGTCCGGCTCCTTTACCGGCCACAGATCGCCCCAGGTACCAAGATCGGCGGCGGCCACACTCTGCCCCCATATCAGCAGGGCAATCAGCCCCCGGCATCTCATGGCTCCGCCCTCATTCGCCGGGCAATATCCTGCTGGATTTCCCGGGTGATATCCGGTGCCCCCTGTACCACAGCAGGCGACACCAGAATGACCGCGTGGTGTTTCTGCTGCCACGCCTGCAGGCTGGCTTCCAGTGCCGTGTTAAAACGCGCTGAAAGGGCTTTTGACTGCGCTTCTGACAGTTGTTTCTGACTGGCGCTGTCAAAAAACGCATCCACGGTCTGCTTCATGTTGAAGGCGACAGTCACCGGTGCGTTCAGTCTGACAATGCCGTAACTGACGACTGTATTTATTGCCAGTACCCCTGCCAGCGCCAGCCACCACGCATTTCGTGATACCTTCTTTCTTCGATCTTTTAATTTCACATCTGAACTCATAATAATGCCTCTGTTTTCTCTGTTCCCTCTATGCGGTAATATGTTTTCCTGATCTTCAGGCAAGTTAAAAAGGTGCGTTTTATATGACAAAAAAACTTTTCTTATTTTCCCTGCTTTGTATTTTTAGTATCATCAGCACTTTTTCTTTTATGATAAACAGCAAACAGAAAGGAAGTGCAGAGAAAATTATTCCCGCAACCAGCACTCAATATAACAATAAATGGCTTACACACAGATTAATAAAAATGGATTATGATAATGGAACAGCTTTCTCTGTTATTCAAAAAGCATAGAATAACACCGAACACTTCATCCTATCAGCCAGAGAAAAATGCCAGTCAGCCACAACCACTCTTGATTTTCTTTACTGCACAAATGCTCTGCTTGGCGATATGTTCCCTTATAAGGAATCCAATATGGTCAGCCCGGCATATGCCAGTCAGTTCTCTGATTGCGATCTGAATGTCTATCTTCTCATTGACGCAGCCAAAGAATCTGGCAGGCAGATTGAGATCATATTCGCCCCCTTCCACGCTTTTATTTCATATATTGATGATAATAATGTAAGAGCATACTGGGAAACAACTGCCAACAATAATAAAGGAACTGTTGCTGATTTAAATGATAATCACTGGTATCAAAAAACATTCAATAAATTCTATTATGCTCCTCGTAGTGAAAATTACATAGAATCACTCTACCCCGTACTTATTGCAAATAGTGTGGATTCAGCACATAAAAAAGAAATATACAACAATCTTAAGCCAGAAATAAAAAAAACACCATTAGCCTATGATCTGTACTACAGCATGAAAAATGAAATCTCGTCTCAGGATGCTGAAAAGATTAATCTTTTGTTAAGAGAAGACATTACCTCATCAGATAAACAACTTCTTCTTACAGGATACTTCATTAAAAACGACAATACAGAAGCAGCCCAAAAAATCATTGACAACATACAAGCAAAAAACTGTAAATCAGAATGCATTGGGTTTAAGAAGAAAGTGTACTGGTACTTTTTCCCATCATATCTGGTATCTCAATATGCATCGGAATTTGGCGTCACTCTGTCCCTTGAAGATATATATTATTATTACGCAGGTAATGACTCCAACTTATTGATAGTGTTTTATGTTCAGATAATGCCCGATGACT